>Ga0209248_10000002_pt1 | contig 107566 bp, 87 predicted proteins | sample BogFormECP04_OM1_FD_188241 | JGI IMG/M metagenome (GOLD analysis project Ga0209248, IMG submission 188241) | Bog forest soil microbial communities from Calvert Island, British Columbia, Canada - ECP04_OM1 (SPAdes) (version 2) | ecosystem: Environmental > Aquatic > Freshwater > Wetlands > Bog ... | reverse complement strand
GGAAACAACTCCTACTACCGCAGCGCGCAGACTCCCGGCTCGCCCCTCAAGGATCCCGTCATGGTCTATTACAAATTCAAGAATGAAGAGAAGGCTGGATTAGGTATTCCCCTGCCGGGCGGCAGTGTCCGCGTCTACCAGAAGGACTCCAAAGGCGGCATCCTTTTCGTCGGCGAAGATCGCATCACACACACTCCCAAGGACGAAACAATCAGCATCCACATCGGCAACGCCTTCGACGTTGTCGCCGAACGCAAACAAACCGACTACAAAAAGATCGACACCCATACCTGGGAAATGGAATACGAAGTCACGCTCCGCAATCACAAGGACAGCCCCATAACGGTGCAAGTCAACGAGCCCATCGGCGGCGCCTGGGAAATGCTCGACTCTAGCTACAAATTCACAAAAACAGCCGCCTTCGCTGCCCAATTCAACATCCCCGTAGAAAAAAACGGCACCTCCGTCCTCAAATACCGCATCCGCGCTACCTGGTAAAATGAGCGCAATCTTTCGTAGGGGCGGGGCTTGCCCGCCCCCTGTACCCAAAGCTCGCGATCCCAAATTTATAGTGAGATTTTCCTTAACTTAATCGCTAAACCTGCTATAATTTCGCTTGGGTAATTACGCTATCTCTTAAGGGCGGCAGCCAGTCTGCCGCCTTCTTCTTTTGCAAGGGCCTTAAGGAGGTCTTCTCCAGCGCAGCGCACAGCACTCCCTGCCCTCTGCGTTAAGAGCAACCTGAATCCGCACCACAAATCGCGCACCCATGCCCCGAAGAGCATTTAAGTGCTGTAGAATCATAAGTTTAAAAGAGTATCGAAGAACGTTCTGCTAAACGCATTGGAATCATATCTTTAGCAGACCCCCGCCTTCTAAGCCCTTTTGTTTGATATTCTTGCAAAAAAGGGGGGGAGGGGGAGGGTAGCCCACACGCACGCACGAGGAGATTGTTTAAACTAGCTCCCGAAAACATCGCTCCCCTTCCGGCAAGCTCTAGAACATCGTGTTCTTGTTCACAGCTGTTTCCGGAATCGCTTGGATCACATCCCAATGTTCGACCACTTTGCCGCCATCCAGCCGAAAAATGTCCACGACAGCCTCTCCGCGTTCGCCGAACAAGCCGCTCCAGAACACATGCAAAATCACGTAATCACCGTCCCCAAACACCCGCTTAATCTCCGCCCGCGCCTTCGGGCGGTTCTCACGGATCCACGCCGCAAACTTGCGGACCCCTTCCTCGCCGTCTTCAACCAGCGGATTGTGCTGCTTGTAACTCTTTCCCGCATACAGTCGGAACGCTCCATCAACGTCCCCATCGTTCAAAGCCTTCAGGTAGAAGGCCACCACCGTCTTCTTGTTTTCTTCCGACATGCACGCGTCTCCTCTGGCATTGTAATCATCGTGTCGCAGTTTCTAATCGCTCGACTCTCACTCTTTCCTAGACGAGTGGATGCCCCAGTATCGAGGGTCGATTCAAATAACTTAATCGGGAGTCTGTTACTCGGCAAAAATTGCGGACATGTCTGGGGCTTGAACTGGCGATGGCACAGGCTCAGTCTGTGGATTGTAGTTCCTGTGAACTGGCCGATCCGCTAAACGCTCTCCGCCACAAAAATCATCTCCGGCGAATCATCCTCCAGCGGCGACCGGTCAAAATCCCCATACACCGCGCAAACCCGGAACCCGCACCGCGCCAGAAGATGCTCCACTTCATACCGAAAAAAATACCGCAAGGTCCACGCGAACACGAGCCGCTCTTCCTTCCCCTGCGCATCCTTCACATAAAAAATCATCTCCACATCATTCCGCTGCTCCGCCCGGTGAAACGCCGCCACCCGCTCCATAATCCGTACGCGCCGCCCATCCGCCGTCGAGTATTCCGTAACCAGCGCCTCTTTCTGGTGCACAGGATCGTGCATCCGCTCGGCGTCCGTCTGAAAAACATCCAGAATCAGCTGCCCCTTCTTTTCCCCAGTCCGTCTTCCCTCGGCCCACAGATGCTTGCGCACCGATTCCAGACACGACATCTGCTCCGCAACTTCCAGCAGATGCTGCATCGGCCGAAATGGAATAATGACCAGCCGGAACTTCTCGCCCAGATCGAACCGCGTCATATCTCCTTGCACGAGGTGCATGCGCTCCCGCGATTCAGTAGTTAGCCGGCCCCGCTTCTGGTTGCACCGCTCCAGCATCCGCTCGGAAATATCCAGGCCAGTCACACGGTGCCCGGCCTTCGCCAAAGCCAAGGTAATCCGCCCAGTCCCGCAACCCAGCTCCAGCACCGGGTCCCCATGCTCATGCACCGCGTCCAGGTAAAAATTCACATCCCCGGTACGCCCACGCACAATGGGCGACTCGTCGTAATAATCCGCAATAAATCCGTCGTAAAGGGCCGTGCTCATGAACTGATTTTCTCTCCAGGAAAAAACAAAAGAGTCGAAACTCGAAATTCGCCCCGTTCAAGATTCACCGAGCACCACTCACTATTCACCGCTCACTACTCACTGTTCTACAACCGCATCCGCCTCAATTTCCACCAGCATCTCTGGCGAAATCAGCTTGCTCACTTCCACCATGCTCGTCGCCGGACGTATCGCTCCAAAAAACTCGCCATGCGCCCGCCCAATCTTTTCCCACTCCGCGATGTCGGTCACAAAGATCCGCGTGCGCACCACGTCCTTCAGCCCCGCCCCAGCCTTCACCAGCGCCGCTTGGATATTCCGAATTGTTTGCTGCGTCTGTGCGTAAGCGTCGCCGACTCCCACAATCTTTCCGTCCGGCCCAGTCGCGGTCGTTCCGGAAACCGCGATGATGTTCCCGATCCGCACGGCCCTCGAGTAGCCCACGATCGGCTCCCACGGTGTCCCGCTCGATATGTTCTGGCGTGCCAAAATGTATCTCCTTCGCCTCACGTTGCTTGTCGCCGCGAGGCCGCATGCTAGACTGAGAGAATTATGGCACAGCCTCAACGCGATGTTCTCGCCGGGCCGCGCCCTGGAAAACGCCATGCTCTGTAACAGCATCCTCGAAGCCATCGGCCACACCCCGCTGGTGCGCCTCAATCGCATCAACCAGGGCCTCAAGCCGCAAATCTACGTCAAGGCGGACTACACCAATCCCGGCGGCTCGGTGAAGGACCGCATCGGCATCACCATGATTGATGACGCGGAAAAACGCGGCCTCCTCAAGCCCGGGGGCACCATCATCGAAGGCACTTCCGGCAACACCGGCATGGGCCTGGCGCTGGTTGCCGCTGTCCGCGGTTACAAAATGGTCTTCACCATCACGGATAAACAGTCGAAAGAAAAAGTGGATTTGCTGAAAGCGCTCGGTGCCGAAGTTATTGTGTGCCCCACCGCCGTCGAGCCGGAAGACCCGCGCAGCTACTATTCCGTCGCCAAAAAGCTCGCGCGCGAAATTCCCAATTCCTTTTATCCCAATCAGTACGACAATCCCATGAATCCCGAGGCTCATTACCAGTCTACCGGCCCGGAAATCTGGGAAGACAGCCAGGGCAAGATCACGCATTTCGTCTGCGGCATGGGCACGGGCGGCACCATCAGCGGCGTCGGAAAATATCTCAAGGAAAAGAATCCCGCGATAAAAGTCATCGGCGTCGATCCCATCGGCTCGCTCTACTACGATTTCCATAAAACCGGCGAAACGGTCAAAGGCAAAACGTACGTCGTCGAAGGCATCGGCGAAGATTTCTTCCCGACGACCATGAACATGAAGATTCTCGACGACGTTCTTCAAGTCAACGATGAAGAGTGTTTCGTCGTCGCGCGGAGACTCGTAAAACTCGAAGGCATTTTCACCGGCGGCTCCGGCGGCGGCTGTCTTTCCGGTACATTGCGCATCGCCAAAGATCTTGGCCCCGAAGCGTTCGTCGTCGCCTTCCTGCCGGACACCGGCATGCGCTATCTCAGCAAGGTTTACAATGACGAATGGATGCGCGAGCGCGGCTACGTCGAAGCGGCCGTGCGCATTACGGCCGCCGAAGTCGTCAACGCCAAGCACAAAGCCGGCAAAGTCCGCGAACTGGTCATCGCGCGCCCTTACCAGACGGTTTTCCACGCGCTGAAAACCATGCAGGAGCAGGACATTTCGCAAATTCCAGTCTTCGAGGAAAACATTCCCATCGGCACCATCTACGAAGATCAAATCCTGACCATGGCGCTACAAGGCAAAGACCTGCGCAAACTCGTCGTGCGCGAAGTGATGAGCAAGCCGCTCCCACGCATCGCAGGAACTTCGCCCGTCGAACGCGTCACCTACATTCTCAGCCACGAAAATCCCGCCGTCTTCGTCGAAATGGACGGCGCAAAATTCGAAATCCTCACCAAGTATGATTTGATGAGCACCGTTGCCTCGCTCATGGAACAGAAACGATAGAGCTGCCGATGCCAGGACATGTGCCAGGAATTCCGGGGTGGATTGCATTTGCCGGCGTTAAATTCGGCGGCTACTATCTCGCGGGCATGGCCCTCAAGAAGCTCCAGCCGGCCATTGTTGCAGGTGCAGCTAAGATCTCAGCGACTCGCACCGGCCTCGGCATTCTGATCGGTCTTCCTGTCACGATAGGATTGTCATATGTGTTCGCAAATCTCTTACCGCAATCTCAGTTGGACATGGCGCTGTATGGGATTTATGCGTTTATCTACGCTTTGCGCGTACTAGTTTGGGTGCTGGTCATCTACTTGTTTACGAGGCAGATCGGCCTGCGCAAATCAAAATTGTGGTTATACGCCGCCTTGGGTGCAGCGTGGTCGTGCCTTTTGGACCTGCCCGGAATTGGACTTGCCATGATCTCACCGGGCCAAGTGCCTTTCTGTTGAGTGCCTCCGTAAAAAATAAAATGAAAATTCTCGACTTTAATGAACGGCTGAAAGACTCGATTCTCATCGCGGATGGCGCGATGGGCTCGATGCTGCACGAAGCTGTCGGCACGCAGCGCTGCTTCGACGAATTAAACGCTACCGAGCCGGAAGCCGTTTTCCGCGTGCATCAGGCGTACATCGAAGCGGGCGCGCAAATCATCGAGACCAACACGTTCGGTGCGAATCGCTTCAAGCTCGCGCCGCTTGGCCTTGCCGACGAAGTCCAGCGCCTAAATTCGCGCGGTGTAAAAATCGCCCGCGAAGCCCGCGAGTCCGCTTCGCGAGAGGTTCTCATCGCCGGCTCCATCGGCCCGCTCGGCCTCGGCGTTCAATCGCGCCACCCTGATCCCGAAGAAATTCAGGATGTATTTCACGAGCAAGCCGTTGCTCTCGAAGAGCGCGGCGTCGACTTTTATATTCTCGAAACATTTTCTTACATCGAAGAAATTCTTCTGGCCATCGACGCGATTCGTTCCTTCTCCGGCTTGCCCATCGTTGCGCAACTTACTTATTCCGATGAAGGCACAACTTATGGCGACCTGCGCCCCACCGGCGCGGCCGCACAACTCAAAGAGAAAAACGTCCAGGTCATCGGAGCGAACTGCACTCTTGGCCCGCAACCCTTGCTCAAAATCCTGCGCGAACTCACCGAAGTGGATGACCTGCGCGTAAGCGGCATGCCGAATGCAGGCCTTCCCAAACGCGAAGGCGACCGCATCGTCTATCCCAAATCTTCGCCGGAATATTTCGCACTCTTCGCGCGCGAAGCCGCCGCTCTCGGCGTTCGCATTCTTGGCGGCTGCTGCGGCACAACGCCCGCCCACATTCGCGCCATGGCTGAAGCCGTCAAGTCTCTGCGTCCTGCAAAATCAACAGCGGCGCATCACTCCGTGGAAGTCGTGGCGATACCCGCGCCCGTCTTGCAGTGCGAACCCGAAAGCAAATTCTGGAAGCAGCTCCAGACGAAGAAATTCACCGTCTGCGTTGAAATCGATCCGCCGAAAGGCCTCTCCCTCGACCGCATCTTCGAACAAGTGGACAAGATCATGGCCTCCGGCAAAGTGGACGCCATCGACATCAACAGCGGCGCCATGGCTCGCGTCGGCATGGACGCGCTCGTCACCGCCGGCGCACTCGAAGCCCGCGGCGTCGAAACCGTTCCGCATCTCACCACACGCGACTTCAACATCATTGGCCTGCAAGCCTGCTTGCTCGGTGCGTGGACCGTCGGCGGCGTGCGCAACGTCCTCGCCATCACCGGCGACCCGCCAGCCGTCGGCGACTATCCGGAAACGAGCGGCGTCTACGAAGTGGATTCCGTCGGTCTCGTGAAAGTTCTCAGCCGCCTCAACCAGGGCACGGACTGGGCCGGCAAAACGCTCGGCGGCGCCACTAACTTTTGCATCGGCGTGGCCGTGAATCCCGTGGCCGACGATCTCGACAACGAAATCGAGCGCTTCCAGGCCAAAATCGAAGCTGGCGCGCATTTCGCCATGACCCAGCCGATTTTCGATCCCGAGCACTGGCACGATTTCGTCAAAAAACTCGGCGGCAAGCCATCCATTCCGATTCTCGTAGGCATCTGGCCGCTCAACAGTTACAAGCAAGCCCTTCGCCTCAACAACGAAGTCCCCGGCATCGTCATCCCTCAGGCGGTGCTCGCCTCGCTCGAAACGGCAGGCGCCAACGCCCGCGAACGGGGCTTCGACGTTGCCCGCCAAATGCTGGCCTGGTCCCGCACCGAACTAGCCGGCGCTTATTTAATCCCCCCATTTAAACGTTATGAAGAAATTCTCGACATCCTGTAGGGTTCAGTAGGACAGACTTTAGTCTGTCGCTTTTGCTTCCATCGTCCTTCGCAAAACTCGCCGCAAGAGAGGGACGAGAACCATGTAGGTTAATCCAACAAAGATCGGCGCGATCAGACACCATACCACGGCGCTGTGCCAGATCGTGGTCCACAGCACGCGCGTCGCGCCCCAGAAGCTCTCCCGCACCATGGCCACAATTTGTGAGACAGATAAAGGCAGATGCTGCACGCCAAAAAATCGTTCTCCGGCGCGGAAAAATGGAATCAACAGCGCAATCTGCGCCGGGTACATAAAATAATTCACGATCTGAACCGCCGGCAGATTGAGCCGCAGGATCAACGCCAGTAGCGCGCAAAGCGCCGTACTCGTCCCCAGGACAGGAAATACTCCAATCGCCATGCCCAGCGCCAAACTCAACGCCAGCTTTTCCGGGGTGACGCCCTGCCGCAGCAAATCCAGGATCGGTCGCCCGATTCGCCTGTAGAAGAATCCGTCCTTCATCCCGTCTTTCATGCCGCCCTTTTCCCGGCTTGCGTTGCTACTCGGCTCCGCGCGTTCCCATCATCTCATTCGGCGCGCGAAGAGGGCTTGCGGAGTCTCGCTTCTCAACCTATGCTGCGTGCTTCGTGAAGGAGAAACGGCGATGAGAACTGGATATCGCTTTGCGCTAGCGGGCGCCGCTGTGCTCGCGTTGTTCGTCCTCGGCGTGCGAATGGGGAAGCAGACCAAGGCTGCCGGACAGCGCGATGCCGACAGCATGTCAATTACAAGGGTCTTAAACGCGCAACAAGCCGCCTGGAATCTCGGGGACGTGAACGCCTTCCTGGAAGGCTACTGGCATTCGCCGGAGCTGACGTTTTCCGGGAGCAGCGGAGTCTCCCGCGGATGGGACGGAGTGCTGGCGCGCTACAAAAAGAACTATCCCGACCGAGCAACGATGGGACAGCTCGATTTCTCCGAACTGGAGTTCCACTGGCTGGGGCCAGATGCAGCGCTGGTGCTCGGCCGCTGGCATCTGAAACGCGATAAGGGCGACATCGGTGGCGTGTTCTCGCTAGTCTGGCAACGCTTCCCCGACGGCTGGAAAATCATCCACGACCATACGAGCGCTGTGCAGAATTAGAACTCACTTAAGGAATATGACTTAACGGACCCGCCGGAGGGATGCCGGCGCTACGGAAGACGCGCAATCGATTGGGCTTGAACTCCCGGGCTGCGTTGAGTCTTTATGTCGTTGAATACAATGGCTTTATCAGAGATTGCCGCAAAGTTTGCACAGGTGGTACTTCGGGTCTATTGGCTGCGCAAGCTGGGGTCGGCAGAATGTGGGTAGAGGCATTGAGGGAATGTTCGCCACTATGCTACTTGCGATCTCCATTGTTGCGCTCTCGCAGTTCGCCCTGTATTACTGGCGGGCGGTCCTGGCGGGAGTGGCTGCACAACCCGTTTCTGACCGTGTGCTGGCGGCCGCTAATCTGGACGCCGGACACATGAAGGGCGAGGATTTTGCGACCTTTGCCGGCCTGCATGAGCTGACCCCGGATCTTCGGACTAACGGTGGCGGTTTGACCCTGGTGCGCGCTTATTATCGAGTTATCGAAGGGCTTGCGGTTCTCTCAGAAGGGCGCATGCCTGGCGTGGCCGCCTGGTGCGAGCGCGAGCGGGTTATCTGCGCGCGTTTTGCCGCGGTGCAGATTGATCGCCGGTTGCAGGGCAACCTGGCGCTTGCTGCGGCGCTGCGCTCCTGCTAACGCGGCGACGCGGATCTGCTTAACAATCCAGCTTGTTCACCGTCTTTCTCCCAATTTTTTTTCGTTCAAACTAAAGCGTAAGTGGCTGCGGCCCGCCTTCTAAGGCGGGCCCTTCCTGCTATTCTGCAGACCATCGTAACCTTCCGTTCCTGCCGCAAACTCCCTGCTCGACAAAGCAAAACTAACCCGGCATTTCGCGCCCGGTGTGTGGTGGTCCCTGGACGGGCTTCGGATGTAACCTTTTCTGCTGGTTGCGGTAATCACCTTTGAAAGAGCAAGGGCGGCCGAAGCGGAAGATGACCAGGCAATGAAGTTGGCTCCCGACGAGGAATTGATGCTCGAAGTGCGCAACGGCGCAGGCGATACGCTGGGGGTGTTGTTCGACCGCTACCACGCGCCCCTTTACAACTTCTACGCGAAGCTGACGGGAGACCGGACGCTGAGCGAAGACCTGGTGCAGGAAGTTTTTTTGCGGATTTTGAAGTACCGGCAGAGTTACCAGCCGGGAACGCCGTTTCGCGCGTGGATTTACCAGATTGCGAGGAATGCTCGCGTGGACCATTACAGAAAAACGCCAAAGCACATTACGTACGAGCCGGAAATGTCGCCGCCGGTGATGCCGAAAGATGCAGCGCAGGAATCGGAAGAAGCAGCGCTCTTGCACCGCGCGATGATGCAGATGCCGGAAGAGAAAAGAGAAATTTTGATTTTGAGCCGCTTCCAGGAATTGAAATACGAAGAAATTGCGAGGTTGCTGGGATGCGAGCTGGGCACGGTGAAGACGCGGATTCATCGAGCGATTCAGGAGCTGCGGCAGGTTTTCCGCCAGCTCGAGAGCGGCGTGATTGCGAAAAATTCCGATTCGGCAGGGCCGAAATCTATTCCTCCCCGGAGGGCCGGAAATGAAATGTGAACAAGTTGGAGAACTCCTGCCGGATTATCTGCAGGGAAGTTTGAACGCCCAGCAGGGCGGTGTGGTGGAACAGCATCTGATGGAGTGCGCCGATTGCCGCGATGAAGTGGCGATTTGGAAAAAGCTGTCGATTCTGCCCATGGAGCAGCCGAGCGAGGCGTCGCGCGAGCGGTTCGAAGCGATGCTGCACGCTTATCAGACGGGACGGGCCGAAAAAGCTGAGAGTGCATCTGCAAGAGGAAATCGCGCGGCTGGATGGAGCTTTATTAACTGGCTGCGCGCGCCGGTTGGAGCCGTGGCGTGGAGCGCGGCGCTGCTGGTTATCGGAATCTTCGCGGGGAATTATTTCGGGGCGTCGCATTCGGGATCGTCGGACGAGATCGCCGCGATGCGCTCCGAGCTTACGAACGTGCGGCAGCTGGTGGTGCTCTCGATGCTGCAGCAGCAGTCGGCCAGCGAACGGCTTCAGGGAGTGAGCTACAGCCAGCGCGAGGCGCAGCTTGATCCGCAGGTTGTGTCGGCGCTGGCGCATACGCTGCGGTACGACACCAGCGTGGACGTGCGGTTGGCTGCGCTCGATGCGCTGAGCAGGCACGGGTCACAGCCGCAAGTGCGCAAGGACGTACTCGATGCGCTCCAGCAACAGCAATCGCCGCTCGTGCAGGTGGCGCTGATCGACCAGATGGTGGAGTGGCGCGATCCGGATGCCGCCCAGCGGCTGCGGAATTTCGCGCAGACGCCGAATTTGAATCCCACGGTGCGGCAGCGTGCGGATTGGGCCGTGAGCAAATTGAATTGAGGGGGAAATCGTGCGCAGAAAATCCTTCGTTCCGATTTTGATGTTGTACGTGGCAGTGGCGCTGCTCCTGCCAGTGTTGCCGGCTAAGAAAATGCCGGGCGCGCGGACGAGGCAGAACCGATTGAGCTTGCTGCATGTGGCGCTGAAGCCTGCGAGCGTGTCCGCGAAAACAAAGGATGACGATGATCGCGATTTCTCCACTCGCGACGAGGAAAAAATTCAGAAATCGTTCACGCTGCCCGCGGGGCACAAGTCGCTGGAGATCGACAATATCTGGGGCTCGATCGAAGTGGTTGCGGACACGACGGACAAAGTGGACTTGACGGTGGAGAGGACGACACGCGCGGAATCGAAGGAAAAACTGGAGCTGGCGCACAAGGAAGTGACGCTGGATATCACGCAGCAGGAAGGGGCCGTGAAGTTTTATGTGAACGGGCCGTTCCGGTGCCAGTGCGACGACTGCAACCATCGGCACGATCGCGATGATGACGGCTACGTCGTGAAAATAGATTTCAAAGTTCACGTGCCGCGCGATATCGACATCAAGGTCAAGACGGTGAATGAGGGGCGCGTAAAGGTCAGCAATACCAACGGGAGTTTTCTTGTGCGCAACGTCAACGGAGACATCGAGATGGAGAATGTGGCGGGCTCGGGGACGGCGCGGACGGTGAATGGGCCAGTGGTCGTTTCCTTCCGCCAAAACCCGCGCGAGAATTCCGATTTCAAAACGGTCAACGGGAAGATCGAACTGCGCTTCACGCATGATTTGTCGGCGGATTTCCGGTTCAAAACCTTCAACGGGGCTATTTATAGCGATTTCCCGGTGTCCGCGCTGCCGGTGCACGCGATTCAGGAAGAAAACCGTGGCGGAAAAAGAGTGTACAGGGCGGATCGCTTCACCGGAGCGCGCATAGGCGCCGGCGGCCCAGAGATTCAGATGGAAAATCTAAATGGAGACATTCGCATTCTCGAAAATCATGAATAACCGAAGACAGAAGTTCACAATCCTTTTCGCAGCGACGGCACTTCTTGGCGCCGCGCTGACCGCAACGCGCATGCAGGCGGAGGCAGAAACGCAATCCGGCGTAGACCGCATCGTTGTGACTCTTGACGATCCATCGCGGCCTTGCTCGGTGATAGCCAGCATGGTGAACGGCAGCATCACCGTGAAAGGCTACGACGGCAAAGAAGTGATCGTGGAAGCGCGAGCCCGCGAGCGCGAAAAAGAGCGGCCGGAAAGCGGTCCGAAGCGGCTGAACATCTCGACGACGGGCCTCTCCGTGGAATCGGAAAACAATGAAGTGCGTGTCAGCACGGAGTCCTGGGCGCGCACCATAGATTTGACCATTACGGTGCCCGCGCACGCTTCCTTGAAGCTGCGCGCGGTAAATGACGGAGACATCGTCGTGACGGGAGTGGACGGCGAACTCGACGTGGACGACGTGAACGGATCGGTCACGCTCAACAGCATTTCCGGCAGCGCCGTAGCGCACGCATTAAACGGGCACCTTCATGCCACTTTCACGAAGGTGAGCCCGCAGAAGGCGATGGCTTTCAGTTCGCTGAATGGCGATATTGACGTGACATTTCCCGCGGATGTGAAAGCCAATGTGAGCATCAAGTCCGACCGCGGCGATGTGTTCAGCGACTTTGACGTGCAGATGCAGGCTACTGCACCCAAACAGGAAGTCGAAGACGGGCGCGAACACGGCGGGAAGTACCGCGTGAAGATCGACAAGACCGTGCACGGAACGATCAACGGCGGCGGCCCGGAGTATCAGTTCACCAATTTCAACGGCGCCATCTACATCCGCAGGGCAGGCAGCCCGAAGTAGCCTCGGCTGCCCTCGCCAGTTCTCCATAAACTTCCCTATTCCCGGCTAACGCGGGACAATTTTCACCAAGAGCTTCTCTTGGGCGTATGGAACTTACGAGTGCGACTTTTCGTAACCCATTTCGTCTAAGGGTGTCTCTCAGGAGGAACTTATGCGCAACTACCTTTTCGTGCTGCTGCTTGTGCCCGGACTTTTGGCGGGACGGACGCCCCGGCCCCGGGATGCTCAAGAGCGGTCCAGCGACGCGAAGGCCTCGGTCACGGGACGCTGGATACTCACTTCCGACTTTTACGGCACGCCCGTCACGATGATGATGGGGCTGAAGCAGGACGGCGACAAACTCAGCGGCGATTTTGACGGAGACAAGCTGGAAGGAACGATTAAAGACGGTGTGATTCATTTTTTGGCGAAAGACGATCAAACCGGTACAGAAGAGGGCACCTTTAAAGTGCAGGGCGACACCCTCACGGGAATGGTGGTTTTTGCCGACACAAGCGATCCGCAGCCGCCGACCACACACCAATTCACTGCAAAGCTTGTTCCCGCACGCCGCCCCGGCCCGCCGCAGCGCCACGAATTCACACCGACAATCTTTTACCGGCAATTTTCTGCGGCGAATAAACCAGTTCTCACGGTTTCGCCTGGAGACACCATCCACACAACCACCGTGGATGCAGGCGGAAGAGACGAAAAGGGCGTGGAACGAGTCGTAGGAGGAAATCCGGAAACCGGACCTTTCTATATAGAAACCGCCGCGCCGGGCGACACTCTTGCGGTGCACCTCACGCGCCTGCGCCTCAATCGCGATTATGCGGAAAGTGATGATTTTCTAGTCCCCCGCGCGGTAGACAGCGGGCTCGCCGTGAAAATGAAAGATGCGGGCAAGGGCATTCGCTGGCACCTCGACACGCAGCAGGGCGTGGCCACTCCTGATAAACCGGCGGAACACCTGGAAAAATATTCCGTTCCGCTGCGGCCCATGCTCGGATGCGTTGCCGTTGCTCCCGGTTCGGCGCAAGCCGCGCCGGGCACGGGAGACTCTGGCCGATGGGGCGGAAACATGGACTTCAATGAAATCATCGAAGGCGCGACGATTTATCTTCCGGTGAGCGTTCCGGGCGCTCTGCTTTACGTGGGCGATGCGCACGCAGCGCAGGGCGACGGCGAACTGAACGGCAACGCCCTGGAAACCTCCATGGACGTGGAGTTCACGGTTGATGTGATTCCTGCGAAGCGCGTGCGCGGTCCAAGAGTGGAATCGGCAACGCACATCATGGCCATGGGACTCAGCGGTTCTCTGGATGACGCCATGCGCGAGGCCACCGCAAACATGGCGCAATGGCTGACCGAGGAATACAAGTTAACTCCTTCGGAAGTCGCGCAAGTACTGGGCACAGCCGCGGAATACAAAGTGAGCGAGGTTGCCGATCGCAACGCCGGAATCGTGCTCAAGATCAACAAAGAGCGGCTGAAAAGCCTTGCGCCAGCGGCGAAATGAATCGCGCAGCGATAAACGACAAAGTCTCACTGTGTAATCTTCGTCTCATCTCTGAGTAATGCCCACGTAAAGTGGCTGGCGTAGGCTCCCGCCCATCCCGGCGTCCCATGGGGGCTGACCGGGACCAAATGGAGGCAGCATGCGCCAGATTTTTTCGGCAGTTCTGAGTTTCGCCTTATTGACCGGGACATTCTCGGTTCCGGTGCAGGCCGGGCAGTCCCGAGGCCAAAAAAAGGATTACGATACCGCGACACCGATCAAGCATCTCGTGGTCATCTTCGACGAAAACAATTCCTTCGACCATTACTTCGGCACGTATCCCTACGCGGCCAATCCTGCCGGTGCCGGCGAGCCGCCATTCTACGCCGCTCCAGATACTCCGCCCGTCAACGGGCTCCTGGGCCCTTTGACCTTGAGCAACCCCAATGAATTCGCGCCTTTCCGGCTGGATCGCAGCATGGCCGTCACCTGCGACAACGACAATCACTACACCGATGAGCAGAAAGCCTACGACTCTGGATTGCTCGACATGTTTGTCCAGGACACCAGCAACAACGCCGCGGGCTGCACCCCGGGATTGGCGATGGGCTACTACGACGGGAACACTGTTACCGCGCTGTGGAATTATGCGCAGCATTATGCAATGAGCGACAACTTCTACGACACCGAGTTTGGCACAACCGTGATGGGCCACCTCAATCTCATCTCGGGGCTGACCCACCAGACGAACACGCTCTCGGTGAAAGGGAAGATCGCCAACGGCTCCATCATCGCGAATGTCGACCCAGTGATGGACGATTGCGCGAGCGGAACTGAAGTTCAGATGACCAGCCTGAACGTTGGAGACCTGCTCAACACGAAGGGTATTACCTGGGGCTGGTTCTACGGCGATTTCACGCCGACAGTCCCTGTCAGCGCGACGAACTCTACCGCGCAGTGCTCCACGGAGTACGACAGCCACTACGATCCATTTCTCTACTATGCTTCGACCACCAACCCGCATCATCTTCTGCCGAGTTCTACTTCGATGATCGGCCACACTGATCAGGCCAATCACCAGTACGATCTCACTACGTTCTGGGCCGCGGTGCAAAATGGAAATCTGCCGGCAGTCAGCTTCGTCAAGCCGCCGCACATAATGAACGGCCATCCGTCCGATTCGAGCCCGCTCCTGGAGCAAGAATTCCTGGTGAATACAATCAACCAGTTGCAGCAGAGCCCCTACTGGGAGGATATGGCCATCCTAATCACCTACGATGATTCCGACGGTTGGTACGACCACGTGATGCCGCCCATCGTCAGCCAATCGAACGACGCCGCGAACGACGCGCTGCTCGGTCCCACTGGACTTTGCGGCACTCCCGCGCCGGGCGCTTATCTCGATCGCTGCGGCTACGGCGAAAGACTGCCCTTCCTGGTCATCTCGCCATTCGCCAAGCACAACTACGTCGACCACTCCGTCAACGATCTGACCTCCGTTCTTCGCTTCATCGAGGACAATTGGAGCCTGGGCCGCATCGGGGATCAATCGTTTGATGCCATTGCCGGTTCTTTTCTAACTATGTTCAACTTTGAAGATCGCCGCGCGCGCCGCACGATTCTGGATCCGGACTCCGGTGAAATCATCCACTGCGACGAGTAGTGCCAAGAACCTCCGCCCCAGCAATTCAGCTCCAACAATGGAATGGATCGCGTCGAATCCCGGTTGAACTAATAGGCCCAGCGGAGAAGGACACCGCCGGTGGTGTAGCCTGCACCGACCGTGGTAATCAGCACGAGGTCGCCTTTGTGAAGGCGACCCTGCCCGACGGCATCACGCAATCCCAAAGGAATCGTACCGGCCGTGGTGTTAGCGAAGCGGTCGATATTCACCATCACCTTCGAATCATCCAACCCGAGGCGTTCTTGCGCGGCGCGAATGATGCGCAGATTAGCCTGATGCGGCACCAGCAAAGCCAAATCGTCTTTGGTAAAACCATTGCGCTCGAGCAGCTTGGTGGACATCTCCGCCATGCGCCGCGCAGCATATTTGAAAACCTGCGAACCCTCTTGATGCACGACGTGCATCTTTTTGGCCACCGTCTCCGCGCTCGCCGGATTCAAGGAACCGCCGCCCGGCTGGTAGAGGTATTGCCCGCCAGAACCATCCACATCATGCTCGAAATCGAGAATGCCTTCGTTGTCGCCGGCCGGTTCCAGGAGCACTGCACCAGCGCCATCCCCAAAGAGAATGCAGGTGGCGCGGTCCGTGTAATCCAGGATAGAACTCATCTTGTCGCTGCCGATGACCAGAACTTTTTTGTGAGCGCCCGAGCCGACAAATTGGGCGCCGACCGTAAGCGCATACGCAAATCCGGAGCAGGCCGCGGAAAGATCGAAGCCCCAGGCGCGTTTTGCGCCGATGCGGTCCTGCACCAGGCACGCTGTCGCGGGAAACATCATGTCCGGCGTAACGCTGGCCACAATGATCAGGTCAATTTCGCCGGGGTCCGTTTTGGTTTGCGCCAGCAAAAGATTCGCCGCTTCCGTGGCAAGATGCGAGGTGGCTGTGGCGCTGTCGGCGATGTGGCGCTCAAGGATGCCGGTACGGCTGCGAATCCATTCATCGTTCGTCGCGACCATTTTCTCGAGGTCGGCGTTGGTCAGCACTTTTGGAGGAACGTAGCCTGCGACACCCGAGATTTTTGCCGCGATACGGTGAGACATGTAGCTCCTTGGAAGTTACTGCCTGCCAGGCGAATCCAAAATTCTATGCGAAGCGGATGCGAGCTTACAAGGCGAGGGGCGAAGAAACAAGGACTTGCCGTAACGTTAGCCCATGCAAAGCACGGTTGAGAAAGTGGCGGGCGCCGCATCATTCCGCAGGCGGAAGAATTTCGTAGCGCCAGGTGAGCGTCGCCGTTTTTTGCAGCGTAGCGGAGACGGAGCAGTACTTTTGCTCGCTTAATTCTATGGCGCGTTTCACCGCGGCTTCATCGAGCGTCCCGCGCAGGCGATAGAGAACTTCCAGTTTGATCCACACCTTCGGCGGCTCGGCAGCGCGTTCGCCGGAGCAGATGACCTCGAGCGATTCGAGCTTCTGCCGCTTCTTTTTCAGGATGCTGACCACGTCCGTGGCTGTGCAAGCGCCGAGCGCCATCAGGAGAAGGTCCATCGGCCCGGCAGCTTTGTTGGAAGTGCGATCAGAATCGATGACGATCGCGTGCCCCGACGGGCTCGTGGACACAAATTTTTCTTCGCCGATCCACTGCGTGGTTGCCGTTTGCATGGTTTCTCCCCGAGAAAACTCAATTTATTCTCAAAGTTAAGAATAGCAGGCCAGGAAGGAAGGAGATGCGGAACACAAGTTCTCTACGGCTTGCTGTCCATTTCCTGTTTGAGGCGGCGGGCCTCTTTGAGCAAAGGAAGCTGGGGATCGGCGTCTTTCCAGGCGTCGAGGAACCAATCGAGCTGCGTCCTGGTTTTGGCCTTATCGCCTTTTGCGAAGTAGATCCGCGAGACATAGTAGTGAGCCGCGACCCAATCCTGCTGCGGCTCCCAGCCGAAAGGAGGATCCACCTCTCCGAGGAGAAGTTCATACCAAGCGACGGCTTGCTCGGAATTGCCCGAGGCTTCGTAGGCACGCGCCAATCCTTGCATGCTCTGTGGCGTGCGCTTGGCCTTGTCTGCAAGCGAAAACAACTCGATGGCATGTTCCTTGTTGCCGCGCGCAAGTTCTACTTCTGCCTGAAGCGTCTGCAGGTCGCTGGAATGTTCCGGATTCTGGGGATCCGCGGCGGCGCTGACTTTTTCCGCGATCTCCGCTGCTTTCGCGACGTTGCCCGCCCGCGCATATTGTGAACCAAGCCACAGACCCGCGCGAACGGGAGCTCCCGAAGTAGCCAGGTACGGAACGCCCAAATCGAGTTCGCGCAGGCGGCCGGCGCGGTCTCCCTGTCCATCCGCGACAAGGGCCAGCAGATTGTGCTCGCGCAAAATGCTAAAGGGCGCCTTGTAATTTTCGTCCGAGAGCAGCGCTTCCTGAAGGCGCGGCTTGGCCACCGCGTACTTGCCGTGGTAGAGATCGAGCCAGGCCAGCGAGCGGAGCCCTCTTGGTTTCAGCTCGGGGTTGGCGAAGGCCAGCTCAAAGGTTTCGCGGGCCTTGGCTTCGTCGCCCGAGTGAAAAAGAGCCATGCCGTATTCGTTGTTGATGTTCTGATTGGTCTTCCAGGAAGGATCCAGTTTGAAAGCGTTTTCGTAGTTGCGCACGGCCTCCGAAAAATTGCCCTGCGTGTCGTATGCTGTGGCAAGCGCAATGTAAGTTCCGGGGTTGTTTGGAAATAGGCGGGATAGCTCTAGGTACTGATCGAGGGCTTCTTTGGGCTGTCCGTTCAGCCGCAGAAGAGAGGCATAGTTGGACCGCATGCCGTAGTCATCCGGATACATCCGGAGATAGACCTCAAAGTGATCTTTCGCCTCCGTCACGTGGCCCCGGTCGTCCGCATAACGAGTCAGGATGTAAAGCCGCTCGCGGTCCGTGGTGCGTTCGGAGAGCTGGAGGGCTTTTTGGTAATGCGGTTCACCTTGGGAAGGGCGGCTGAAGGCGTGACTGTAGTAGGCGCCGCCTAGCGCGGCATGAGCCATGGCGAAATCCGGATCGGCCTTGACAGCCGATTCGAATAGATTCACGGCTGGGCCCCACTGTCCCCTCCCCCAGAGATAATAGCCGTCGGCATACAGTTTAAGCGCTTGAAGGGAGCCCGTGGTTACCTGGGGCAAAGGGCGGTCGGTTTTGCGTGTAGCGAGCATGGATTCGCCAAGGTCACGTCGCACGCGGGTGGCAACCGAGCCCAAGGCGTCCAAAATGTGATCCTGGTCCTTGGACTGCTCGATGTAAGAACGAACGGCCATTCCTGTTTGCGGATCGATCAAGCGCGCCGTAAGCGCATACTGCTGCCCGACGCGGGCGACAGAGCAACTCAGCACCGCGCGGATGGCTTCGCGCTGAGAAATTTCGCGCGCCAGCTCCTCCGTAACTTTTTCGTCGCCTGTTTTGCCCATGCGATGCAAGCTATCCACGATCCGTGGGCGGGGAACGATGTTCGCGTGCGGGGACTGTTCGAGGCTGACGGTCAACGCTGTCAGCAACGAACGATCGAAAAGCGGGTCCCCCGTCTGGTTGTCAAAGTCGGTGATCAGCAGCCAATCGCGCGGAGCAAAAGACAGGACTGGACGCGCTCCGGCCAACCACCAGAACGCGACTGCCGCGACAACCAGGAAAAGTGCCGAAAACGAGATGGCTCGGGCATGGGAGCGCAGGAACCGCCGCAAACCGCTCGGCGCCGCAATTTGTGGCGTGCTGAGCCGTTCCAAGTCAACTCGCAATTCCCGCGCTGATTGGTAGCGCAGGCCGGGCTGTTTATCGAGCGCCTTCAAAATGATGCTTTCCAGCTGTGGAGAAGTGTGGCTGCTCCACTCGTGCAAAGGACGCGGCGGTTCGTTAAGGATTTGCTGGATCAGTTGAGGAGCCCGTTTTTCTTCGAAGGGCCGGTGGCCGGAATTGAGTTCGTAGAGAACCGCTCCGGCCGCAAAAATATCGGAACGCGGATCCACCGGCTCGCTCCGTAGTTGCTCAGGTGACATGTAGGGAAGAGTGCCGGCGCCGTCCGTGTGCGAAAGAGTCTGCGTCAACTCTGCCCCGCCGTCAGCGTCCAGCAGCTTCGCCAAACCAAAATCCAGCACTTTGGCCTGGCCTTTCGGCGTGACCATGATGTTGCCCGGCTTCAAGTCCTGATGCACGATGCCGTGCTCGTGTGCTTCCTCAAGAGCAGCGGCAACCTGCAAGGCAAGGGGAATCAATTCTTTTTCCGGAAGCGATCCTTTGGCGAGGCGCTGTGCGAGGGTTTCTCCCTGGATGTACTCCATCACGAGGAAGTCCACGTTGTCCTGAGTATCGAAGTCGTAGATGGTACCGATATTGGGGTGGTTTAGCTTGGCTAGGGCCAGGGCTTCTTTGCGGAAACGCTTGCGAGGCGCGTCATCCTTCAGCTTGCCCGGGGGAAGAACCTTGATGGCGACATCGCGGTTGAGCCGCTGATCGCGGGCACGATAGACGATGCCCATTCCACCAGCACCAATCTTTTCGGTAACTAAATAGTGGCCGATCGTTTGGCCGATCATCGCGTGGGCACCTGCCAATGAGGGGAATCTTAGGATGCGCCATCGGCCAAGTCAACGCGCTGGGCAGCCGGCCCGCGCATGGGCAGCGGTTGCCGATGAGCAGGCATCTGCGCGCCCACAAGCGCGGAAATGAGGTTAGGATAGGTGGCGCTAAGCAGAACCCGACGGAGGGAACTTATGCTGATAAGAATGCCACGCGTGGTGCGGTGGATGGGGATAACGGTACTTCTTGTGATGGCCATTCTATGGGTGGGCCATGAGCGGGCGAGGGCCGCCCAGAGCAGTGCTGCAAATGAAAACAGCGGCCAGCCTTTTGTGATTGAGTACTACTACAAAGCGAAATGGGGGCACGCCGAAGAGTTTCTCGCGTTGTTCAAGAAGAACCACTATCCGGTGCTCAAAAAGCAGATCGAACTTGGCCGCATGTTGAAAGTGAGCATGACCGCGCCGCGTTACCACACCACGGAAGACGGCCGCTGGGACTACCGCGTGACCATCGTTTTCAAAAATGCCGCCATCGCCAACGACAATTTCGACAGCGCTCCGCTCATCAAGCAGCTCTATCCCGATCAGGATTCTTACAAAAAAGAAGAACAGCGCCGCTTCGAGATTCTCGATGCGCACTGGGATTTGCCGATTAAGGACGTGGATGTGGACGTAAAATGAGCAGCGTGCGGTCTTCCTGCTTTTCACTCTTGCCGCCCACCCGCAAAGCCTCTGCGTGGCGAGAGTCTCCTCGCCGCGATAGCTTTACCTTCTGCGCGCCCAAATGTTCATCTGGCCGCAGGCCCGGGATTTCCATTCATTGGTTTTTTCTCAACGTCCGCCGCCACGGCCAGTGACTTTCTTTTGCAATGGCCGGGAGACCATGGGTTGAGCCGTGGGAAGTTTTGCGTACGGACTGCGCGGACTCCAATCATCTGGAGGGAAGGCGATGCCCCAGAATCGCGGCGCGGCCTTTTCAAACTCAACGCCCACCTCTCGCTTGTCCGGCTGATCGGGACCCAGATAGACGATTCGGCAGACCAGCTCTTCCTGGGTTTTGGGATGCTTGATCGTGACCGATTGACCGCTCTCCACGGTCAATGACAACACGAGCAGCGCTCCGTGCGCGCTTACGATCAGCGTGCGGGTATCCTCCTCAGCCACGCTCCCGCCCAGCCCGTGCCGGATCACGGTGATGGGGACGCTCAGGCAAACGCGCTGGCTTCGGCGCAGGGTGCTGGCTTTGCTGGACAGTGGCTCTGCAACACTCATAGGGACAAGGCTCGTCATCTGCTCTATCGGCAGGCGGAGAGAAAACTTTAGCCCTGAATTGCAGTTTGTACTCGTCAGGATTCTTACTTCACAGATGGCTGAGGGTAGCCGCCTGCCGTGAGGCAACGGAGCGAGCTAGGAATTGCGCGGGCCGGTCGTGGCGACTTCGATGATGGGGTTGGGCAACTGGCGCATGGTGCGGACGAATACCTCGACTATCGAGCCGTCAAACTGCGCGTTGGCGCAGCGTTCCAGTTCAGCCAGGGCTTCGAGGGAAGTTCGCCCCTTTTTGTAGGTGCGATCGCTGGTGATGGTGTCGTAGGCGTCAGCCACGGCGATGATGCGCGCGCCCAGAGGAATGCCTTCCCCGGAAAGTCCGTCGGGATAGCCGGAGCCATCGAAAAATTCGTGGTGATGCAGAACCATCTCGCGAATCCGCGCCAGCGGCGTGAGCGGGTCCAGAATCTTCGCCCCGAACCGCACATGGGCCTTCATGGTTTCCCATTCGTCGGGATTCAGCGGGCCGCTCTTGTTCAAAATAGTTTCGGGTATGGCCACTTTGCCGATGTCGTGGAGAACGCCGCCCAGGCGGATCTCCTCGATCTCCACGTCGCTCATGTTGAGCGACTCGGCGATGAGCGCCGCGTAGGCCGAAACTTTCTGCGAATGTCCCTGCGTGTAATGGTCCTTGGCGTCAATCGCGAAAGCCAGCGAGGTGACGGTGTCCAGCACAGCCTGTGGCAGCCCCACGGGACCGTGCGATGCGGTCGCGACAGCCTGTTTGCCGGGCGTGCCGTCTGTTGACGCGAGCGATTCGGTGAATTGTTTCAAGCGCGAGTAGATTTCTTCGAAAGCTTCCGGCCCGGTGGCAAAGAGGCGCTTGAGCGTCACGCCGAGATAGGCTTCGAGTACGTCGCGCTTCCATTTTTTCGCTTCGTTGGGATCGAAGTGGTCGGCCGTGGAAACCGCATTCCCTCCCTGGTGCTTGGACAGGTACATCGAAGCGTCGGCAACCTGGATGAGCTCCTGCGGCGAAGAGCCGTGCAGCGGATAGCACGCGATACCAAAGCTGGCGCTGATGTTTTTCTCGCGCAAAAGCGGATCAGCCGAAACCCAGCCGCGCAGTTTGGTCGCCAACTGGCGCGCATGCTCCATGTTGGTTTCCGGCATCAGGATCACGAATTCGTCGCCGCCGTAGCGAGCTACCACGTCCGAGCGGCGGCAATTCGTTTCGAGAATGTGCCCGACGCGCTGAAGAACGAGATCGCCTTCGAGGTGGCCATAGAAATCGTTGACGAATTTGAAGCGGTCCAGGTCCATCAGCACGAGAGCAAAGGCGCGGCCTGCGCGCGTCGAGCGTTTCCACTCCGCGGAGAGCGCTTCCATGAAGAACCGGTGCGTCTTGACCCCGGTGAGGCCGTCGGTGATGGCCTGCTCCTGCGCCTTCTGGAACGAGTAAGCGTTGTGCAGAGCGCCGGCAATCAGGTCGGCGAGTGTACGCAGCAGCAGGATCTCTTCCTCGGAAAAATCCGCAGCGGTGGAAGATTCCACATACAGGACGCCGTGTAACTGCTCGGCATAAAACACGGGCAGCGCAATGGCCGCAACCGAATCCTCCAGCAACGGCTTGTGGGGCGACTCTGCATTCGTAGCGGCGTGGTAGTCGGTCAGTTGTCCGGAGCGCGCCACCTGGCCGATGAGGCCGGTGCCCAGCGGGACCCGCCTGCCAAGCGCGCCGCGGCGTTTTCCGGCTTCGGCCTGCACGATGAGCTCGCGTGTCGAGTATTCCAGAACGCTGATGCCAATGTGATCGTAGATCAGGCCGGATCCCAACTGTTCGGCGATCTTGGCGAGCATTTCGTCGGGATTGAGCGTCGCTATGGCGTTGCGGGAGATCGTGTTCAGCAGCGAAAGCTGCCGCGCCTTGGTGCGCTCTTCGTGGAAGAGCCGCGCGTTTTCGATGGCGATGCTGGCTTCGCTGGCCAGCACGCGCATCAGTTCGAGATGGCCTTCATCAAAAGTTCGCTCGTGCTCGGAAAAAACGGCCATGACGCCGATGGCGTGGTCATAGGCAACAAGCGGGACTCCGCAAAAGCAGCCATGCTGCAGAATAGGCTCGGCGCCGAGTTTTTTGACTTCAGCTGCGTAGTTCTCGCGAATCAGCACAGGCTGGCGCGTCCGTATAATGTACTCCGTGACATGGTTCCCGACCGGCCTGCTGCGAGGCGGCTTGAGTTCACCGTCAATCACTTCGATATCAAACTGCATTTCATCGCGCAGCGGGTTGAGCGCGCCGATATAAAAATTCTCGACGTCAAACAGGCGCCGCATCTCTTCCCAGACTTTGCGCAGCAAATCTTCCTTGTTGAGAGTCGAGCTTAGCGCACGGCCAATTTCGTTGAGTACGTGAAGCTCTTCGGAGCGGCGGGAAGTCTGTTGGATAAGGTAACTGTTCTCCACGGCCATGCCTATCTGGTGGCCCAGCGCGAGAAGCAGCCGGTACTCCGCGGGAGTAAATCTCCGGCTGTCCGGCGTTCCCAGAAGCAGCACGCCGAAGGCATGCTCTTTAGCCTGAAGACTGATAGCGACAATGCTGCGAAGACCCTGCCCAAGCGCTAACTGGCGGAACTTCCGAATGGGTTCTTCTCGTTCCAGCGCCGCAACCGTATCGTCATTGCGCAGGTCGCGAAATCCGAGCAGGCCTCCGAGACGCGATACGAGCCCAACGAGGTAATCGTCCAGTCCTTGCTCCTGCGCCACACGGCAAAAGTCATCGCTCAGCCCCACAGCCACGACCGAAGTGGGACCTTGCGGGTCCCCATGGTGGAGAAAGAGCGCTCCCACCGGCAGTCGCACCACCCCCAGCACGCGATCCAGAGCCTGCGACAGCATCCGCTGAATTTCCCCGCCGACAAAACTCGAAGTCGCCAGGTTGAGATTGGAAAGCGCCAGCATGTTGCGCTCGACGCGCCGCTTTTCTTCTTCGTACAGGGCCATGACCATGAGCATGGCCACGAAAGCGGAAGGCACCGCGGCGGCCGTCTGGAACGAAATGTCTCCGATGAAAGGCGCGTTGCGGAAGAACGAGAAGATCACTTCCACGGCGGCCCAGACCGTAAAGGAAAGCGCGAGTAGCCAATCAGCAAGCGTCTCCTGGCGCCGGCTTTCCAGCCAAAACAGATAAGTGACGCCAAGAAAAATGGCCGCAGCGGGCAGAATGACCGGGAAGTGGAACCAGTTCAGAGCGTTCGTCCCGGCCCACGCGATGAGCACGCCCCCCGCTGCCGCCGCAGGAACACTCCAGAGTTCACGCTGCGCGTAGAGCTGTACTCCGAGGAAGAAAAAGATTCCCGCGCCTGCATAGAGCAATTGATCGAGAGCCGTTTCAAGCGGCGAGGCAGTGCTGCCATGCGCGAGCGCAGGCCCGACATAGCTCAGCGCTACAAAAACCCATCCGAATGTCCAGTAGAGGAGATACGGCCGGCGCTTCAGGGTATAGATATAGGCGAAGAACCCAGCCACCAAGGAGGTAGCCGCCAGCAATGCCAGCGCGATGAAGCTCTGGTTGGTCAAGGCCTCGGTCAATTCTCCGCCCCACGTGCGGACGGCTCCGTTACGTCGTGCAAAGACGGCGCTGCGATTCGTGCCTCAAACGATGGCAACCCTTTCCTGGCTGCGCCTGGGGACAATCGTGCCGCAGCGTAGGGGGTCACCTCGGTGCACAAAACAAAGTACTTGTGATTATGGATGATGGAATTTTCAGGAAGCAAGCGTACCGGGGTACCGGTTGCGAAAGAGGCAGTAGGGGAGGGGAGTAACGCTTTCCATACAAAAAGGCCTTCCTCCCGGCCTGCGACGAATGGGCTCACGAATTCAAGGCAGCTTCGAGGGTAGTGTCTCAGTTTGAATTTCGGATTTAGGGGGAAAGCGTAGTTATTGGTCGCACCCGCAAAGCGGCGCGCAGATTGTGTCCAACCTCACTTCCGCGCGACTACGGCTTATGCTATTTTGAAGAACCTGGAATGGAGATTTTGCAGCATGGCGAAACTTGTTTTTGGAATGAACACGTCCTTGGACGGCTACGTCGACCACCAGAACTTTTTACCAAGTCCCTTGGTCTTTCGTCACTTCATCGAGGACGTGCGTGGCCTGACAGGCATTGTCTACGGTCGCCGGATGTACGAGGTAATGCGTTATTGGGACGAAGACCTTCCGGATTGGGACGCGAACGAACGCGACTTCGCGGTGGTGTGGCGGAGCCAAACGAAGTGGGTCGTGTCGCGCTCACTGAAGTCTGTCGGCCCTAACACCACACTTGTCGAGGATGACCCCGAGGCGGCGATACGCAGGCTAAAGGTTGGGCTGGCTGGCGAGATTGAAGTTGGCGGACCAGACTTGGCGCGTACCCTGACCGATCTTGGTCTTATCGATGAGTATCGACTCTACCTCAACCCCGTCGTGGTTGGTCGCGGCAAGCCATTCTTCGCCGGCCCCCGGCCGCCGCTCCACCTGGTGGCTAGCGATCTACTGGGCGACGACGTGATTAGGTTGACGTACGTTCCTGCTTGATTGCGCGACTCGCCCGACGCAGTGCGGCGATGCGTGAGGTGCGATTTGGGTCGCGAGCGGAAATTCAAACTGAGACACTACCGCTTCGAGCGCATATTGGACGCAATATACAGGTTTCGCCAAACAGGACGTTTCAATCAGGAGCGCGAGACCCGCTAGACACATGACGGAAATGACAGACAAACCACAGGGCGCAGTGAGAGTACGATTTGCCCCTTCTCCCACGGGCTATTTGCACGTCGGCGGGGCGCGAACCGCGCTGTTTAACTGGCTGTTCGCGCGGGGGCAGGGCGGCACGATGATTCTGCGCATCGAGGACACCGACGCCGAGCGCAACAAGCCGGAACTGGTCACGGGCATCCTCGAGGGACTGAAATGGCTGGGTGTCCAGTGGGACGAAGGGCCGTTTTACCAATCGCAGCGCACCGAGCTTTATCGCGAAGCCGCCAAAAAGTGCCTCGCGAATGGCGCCGCTTTCTTGTGCTATTGCCCGGCGGAAAAGTACGCCGGCGGCGACCACGCCGAGCCGGGCCAGGACGAAGAGCCCAAGGGCGGCGGCGCCCGCCGCGTCACGCGCTGCACTTGCCGCGATGGCAAGCCTTCGACTCCGGGCGCGAAACCCGCGGTGCGCTTCAAAGTGCCGCTCGGGGGAACTACAAAATTTTCCGACGTCGTGTTTGGCGAGACGGAATTTTCAAACGACGAGATTGAAGATTTTGTCCTTCTGCGTTCTGGCAAGGGCGATGAAGAGTTCGGCCAGTCCATGTATCAATTGGGCGTGGTGGTGGACGACATTGATATGCGCATCACGCACGTGATTCGCGGCGCCGATCATATTTCCAACACGCCGAAGCAGGTACTGCTCTATCGCGCGCTGGGAACGGAGCCGCCTCTGTTTGCGCACGTGCCGCTTATTCTTGGAGCCGACAAGAAGCGTTTGTCGAAGCGCCATGGCGCGACCGATGTCAATATGTACCGCACCGAAGGATATTTACCGGAAGCATTTCGCAATTTCCTGGCGCTGCTGGGATGGTCGCCTGGGAACGATGACCAGTATCTGCGCACATCCGAGCTGATCGAAAGATTTTCGCTCGAAGGCGTCAGCCGCACGAACGGCGTTTTCGATCAGGACAAGCTCGCCTGGTTTAACACGCAGTTTCTCCAGAAGCTGCCGATCGAAGAGCTGCTTCCGGAAGTCGAAGCCGTGTTGAAGCGCGCGAATTTGTGGCGAGGAGAATGGGCAGCAGGAACCGCGCCTGGTTCCGATGGCAGAGACCACGCCTGGTTTTCGCGAACCGTGGATTTGCTCCGGCCACGCATCCGATTGCTCCCGGATTTTGCGACATGGTCTCTCGCGTTTTTCAGCGATGACTTTCCGATCGAGCAAGCCGCCAGGGAGAAATTCTGGAAGGATTCCAAAGTACCGGAGTTGCTTACAAAACTCGCCGACGCGTTAGCCGCGCTGCCGGAGTGGAACCACGACGCGTGCGATCATGCCTCGCGAGCGGTGGCCGAAGCCGCCGGCGTGAAAGCCGGCCTGCTGATTAACGCCTGCCGCGTGGCGATTGTTGGCCAGGCCGTCGCGCCCCCGCTCTTCGACACGATGGTGGCGCTTGGGCAACAGCGGGTGGTAACCCGGCTACGCAAAGCCTTCGCGTAGTTCCACCGTCTGCTATTCGTCGCGCAAAGCCGCGCTTCATTTGGCGAAACGTGTTGCGAAGGTGGGCGTAGAAGTTCATGCCGTAGAAGACGATTCCCCGTCGAAAAGGTTCCGCATTATTCGTATCTGAGAGCGCGCGATAGAGCGATCGAACAAGAGCCCCCTTTACAGGCAAGTTGGCGGCTGCTCAGCTTACTTGGGGGAGGGCTTGGTTTCTGCCGGGTGTTTCTCAATTTTTTTATGGAAGACGCTGACGCCAACGGTTGGGTTCTCGCGGGTGCCAGTAATGGAAATAGGGAGGACCGCACCGGCGCCGTTTTTTTCGAAAAACGGATCGAGGAACTTTAGAAAAAAGGACTTCTTGCCCGTAACGGTTTGCGAGATCTTCGCCTGAAGGCGCAACTGTCCCTGGAAATCAAGATCGCCACCGACAATCTTGTAAGTCCCCGCCAGTTCGATAGCCGCGCCGGGAACGCTGAACGTCAGTTCGGAGAATCGAATGACGCCTTTTTCCATGTGGAAGTTCCCTTTGAGATCGGAAACCGCGCTGCCCGCATCGTTGTCTTCCGGTTTGCCTTCCGCACGGCGGCTGAGTGCTTCAAGCTTTTCGCGGACTTCCGGGCTGGACCAGCGAGCGTCGTCGATTCCGATCTGGCCATCGAGAATCATTTTATCGAGCACTTTTTCGTTGCCGGGGGGCAGGAGCAATTTCGCTTTGAGCTTCGCAGGCCCCGTCAGGAGCGGTTTATCGGATTTCATGGCAAGACTTAGAATGTCCTGGATGCGCGCATTCGGAGCGCCTACGTCGAGAACGATCCTGTGCCCCTTGTTCGCGGGTTCCCGGATGATGCTGCCTTCCGTGATGAACAGGGAACGAACGAGGGTGGCGCGCACCGGGTGGAGAAGAGTGTCGCCGTTGGTGCCGTCTACTGTCGCCGAGAATTCGGTGTGCAGCGGAACCGGCTTGCCAATTTTGTCGAGGGAGAAATCGGGCGTGTCCGTCTCGCCCTCCACCTGAAGCTCCGCAATCTCCCCGCTGAACTTTCCCGTCGAAGACAAAATTCCGGCGATGCCCGGAAATGGCCCAAGATCGGCGTCAGTGAATTTGTAAGAACCGGAGACGGGGGAGTCTGCTGGATCGTCGGCGTCCCACGGGCCGAAATCACCACTGGTGCTGATTTCGCCTTTGGGCTTGGCGTTTGTCAGCGTGCCATGGAATTGGAAGGCCTTGTCCACCCCGGCACTGTGCAGGTCCAAATCGTGAATCTCCCATTCGAGCGGTTCCTTTTCGGGTTTGCCCGGATCCGGTTTCCTGGGAAGCGTGATGAGAACTGTGTTTTTGCAGACGACTTCATCGACGATCAAGGAAGAGAGCAGATTACCTGTTTTTCCGGAGCCGCCGGAGACTCCAGAGCTCGGACTCTTTTTTTCGCCGCGGGGCGGAATCGTGATGGTCATGCTCTCGATTTGCGCGCTGGAGATATGTTTTGGAAGCCGAAGCAGAGCGATCAAGCCGAGGTCAAACGCGAATTTGTCGACATGGATGATCGGCGGAACATCCGAGCGATTGTGGAAATAGATCGTCAAATCTTCGCCAGTGACACCCAAATGGGGGAATCCGGTAACTCGAAGCGTTGTGAGTTCGACCCGGGTTTGGAAACGTTCGCTGAGCGAGCGAATCACCCAAAGGCGTACGAAATTATCCATGTGCCGTGCGCGCCAGGCGAGCATCCCGGCCGCTACAACGAGCACGAGCAAGAACGCTACGAGGAGAGCCAGCCACTTTCGCGAGACGCGTCCGGTTCCGGTCACTGGAGGATTGTCCCAGAGATAGTGAGGGGCGCGCTATACCATACGGAATGTATTTGAGTGCAGCGACTGATGGCCGCTTAAACCGCATTGCCAAGCGCCGCACGCCGCGGTGGTTGCGCTAATCGGAATCTAGTTGGCGCTTGATGGGCGAGCGGTCATGGATTTGGACGGATCGAGTTTGCCGTCGGAGGCGCTCGTCAGCGCGATGAAAGTTGGGTCATCGCGCAGAGAAGCAAACACGGCGTCGACGCGCGCTTCCATCATTTCCTTGGTGCGCACGGCTTGATAATGCTCGTACTCGAAGAAGTGGCGTTTAAGAAGCTCGAGAGCTTTTTCGCGCTGGCCCGCTTGTGCGTAGACGGCGGCTAGATTGTAAGAGGCGGGGAGCAGGGCTTCATTTTCGCGAGCGATTTTCAGGGCTTCTTCGCCATGACCATTGCCAGCCATGAACGCGGCGGCGAAGACGAGATTGTAGGGGTCCTTGGGGTCGAGGGCGAGAGCCTGCTGGACGTAATAGTTGGCTTTCGCGGCGTCGCCTTCCGAATTCCAGTAGACCGACAAGTTGCGGTAGGCCAGCGCGAGGGGATAAGTCTTGACAGACGCTTCCATCAACGCCAATCCCTTTTTGAATTCGCCTTCGTGGATTGTCATTTTGCCCAGGCCGTGTTGGGCGACCGCTCGGGAGAGGGGATCGGCGGGCATGGCCAGAATGGCGTCGAAAGTCTGGCGGGCTTTGTCCCAATCGCCGATATGATGGCGATAGAGTTCGCCGAGATAGCGCAGAGGAGCTGGGTCGGCGGGATCCATCCTGTGCGCTTCGCTGTAGAAGCGCTCGGCATCCGTGTACTTGGCATCGTTTTCGGCTTCAAGACCGCGCAGCATGGTGCGCTCGATCTTGGCGCTGCGCCCGGACTCAAAAACGGGTGCGTCGAATAGCTGGCCCACATCGTTGACGCCAAGTTTCTTCAGAGCTTTTGCGGCGTCCTTCGCTTTCCCGGGGAAAAGGCATTTCTGATCCAGAACGGCGCGAAACTCCTGGATGGCCGTCTGATTGTCGCCGGACTTGGCCTTGCTTTTGGCGTCGTCCAATTTCTCTTTGATGGCGCTTTCGCGCTTTTTGACTTCGCTGTCGAGCAACTTCTCCACCTGGTCTACTTTGAGATAGCCATCCTTGTTTTCGGCTTTGCCGACGAGCGTGCCGTCCGGATCGGCGAGGACGGCGACGGGCAGTTTGTCGCCAGCGGCAAATTTTTGCCCGATCGTGGTTTTCACATCAACGATGCCGAGAGTCACGCACTGCGAAGCGTAAAGCGAAAGCGTGCGGGAATTGAGCAGGCTGGACTTTTCCAGTTCCTGCTGCGAAGACGGAAACCAATAAAGCAGCAGGCCTGAGGTGACCGGAGGATCTGTTGGCTGAACCACATGCCAGGGGACGCGGTAGACCTGGGTGTCGCCCGCGGGGCCGGCGCCGGAGGCTATACCGCCGCGCCCGCCGCCGCCTCCTCCTCCGCAAGTGGCCCAGCTTTGCGGAGCGGAGAGCAGCAGGAGCGCGATCATGATTAGCGACAGCGCGCGAGCGAGTACGGGTTTCATGTAGTGAAGTATAGGAACGGAAACATAAACAGCACAACTAAAGAATTGCTAAAACAATGCGATGCGCGGGGAGGCCGTTGGACTGCCTATCATTTTGGAGGTGGTGAAAGGTGGGTGAAGGAGGGAGTGTGCGGTCAGGCCCGGAGTTGCAGAGGTCGGTCATTTCTGAGGAAAAAGTTCGGGGTGAACGGGCTTGGAATCGGCGGAGGAGGCGGCGACGTTGAGGGATGCGTCAAGAGCGAGGGTCACGGGAGGCAGGCAGATTTCCGTGCTGCAGGCCTGATAGCGGAGTTTGAGCGGGATGTGCTGAGGGCCGAGAGGAACGCTCGGGAGAGCAGTGACGGGAAGATAGAGAGTGATGGTGCCTTCATAGACGTTTAGCGGCTTTTTCGAGAAGGTGAAGGTGTGGAGCTGGCCTTTGGGATAAGAGACTTCGCCAAGCTGGAAGCCGGCTGGAGCGTCGGTCCGAAGATCGGTGGCGATGAGGTAGTCTTCGGATTTTTCGCGGGCGTTGATGTGGAAGCCGGAACGGATTTTCAGGACTACGGCAATTTGGAATGCGCTGCCGCGGCCGACGGGATCGAAGGATATGTAAGCTGTGGGGGCGACGACGTCCTTGGGGGAAGGAACCTGTTGAGGTGCTGAGGGCAACGCCGCGATGCCTATGAGGATCAGGACGCCAAAAAAAATGGCTATAGCGGCTTTCATATCTTGACCTGCGTGCCGAGTTGCTGGGAAACGACGCGGTTGATGACCTGGAACAGATCCTCGCCGGTTTTTTCGAGGACGAATGCTTGCTTCACGTCCGACCAGCCCAGTTTGAAGCTCGTAGACAATGCTGAGATCCAGATTTCGCGAATCGGCGTGTTTGGGGAAACCACAAATTTTACTTCTTCGGGTTCCTCGAAAATTACTTCGAGTTTGCCGCTTTCGCCTTCCACGTCGAAGTCGTGCTCATCGGCAACGACTAGCAGCCGTTTCTTGAGTTCCGTGAAGGCCGCGTCAGCCTTCCTTTGAAAGTCTTTCTCTTCCAGCATGTATTCAGCTTATCAGAGCAGGGATTCGATTTCTTTGGCCATGTCGTCGACGCTGATGGCGCCGGTGACGCGTTTTACTTGCTTGCCGTCGCGGGAGATTAGGACGCTTGTTGGATAGCCGAAGAGGCCGCCGAATTTGTCGGCGGCTTCGTCGTTGCCGATGAGGATTTTGTAGTCCATAGGGAGCTTCTGGCCGCCGACGTCGAATCGTTCTTTGGCAACGAACGGAGCCACAACGCTTTTGCCTTCTTCATCGAGCGCGATGCCCAGAAGGACGAATCCCCTGGGGCCATATTTGTGCTGCAATTGAATCAGCTCGGGGATTTCGCCGCGGCACGGTTCACACCAGGTGGCCCAGAAATTGACGAGGACGACTTTGCCCTTTAATTCGGCGAGGGAAACATTTTTGTCGTCGAGATCCTTGAGGGTGAGTTCCGGTTCGAGTTGGTCAGCTTTCGGTTTATCGGGAGCATCGGATTTCATGACTGCGGTGCTGGTCTTGGCCTTCACGCGGGTGGCCCTGTCGGCAAAGATGGTTGCGACAATCAGAACCATGACCGTCACGATTATCAACATCGTTTTCTTCATCGCATTCCTCAATACCAATTATACCCGAAGACGAAATATCGTATCGGCTGACAGGTCTTCCCCAGACGCGAGCGCTTGCCAGCCGGCGATTGCAAAAGCGGGAGCAAGGCTCCCGCACTCCATATCAGGACAACACCGGCTGCCTATTTCACGCCAGTGAGGGCTTTTTCAAGCCACAAGACGGCGTCGTTCAAGAAGCTGAGCTTGCCTGCGAGCCAAGTCAGCTTGTTTACGAAAACCAGCGAGCCGACGAAGAGCAGCAACGCACCGCTAAAGAGTTCGACGGCGTGGAGATACTTTCGGAAGCGCTGATAAAATTTGAGAAATTGGCCGATGCCGAGGGCGGTGAGCAAAAAGGGAACCGCCAGGCCCGCGGAGTAGATCGCGAGAAGCAGAATGCCGCGGGCAATGGTGTCGCTGGCGGCAGCCAGGGCGAGCACCGTGGCGAGGATCGGGCCGATGCAGGGAGTCCATCCGAAGGCAAACGCGAAGCCGAGAAAGAAGCCGCTGAAAAGGCCGGGCTTGGAGGTCTCGTTTCGCAGATGAACGTCGCGATTGAGCCAGAGAGCGAGCCACGGGCCGAAAAAGCCAATCACCGAGAGCGAGAAAAAGTGTACTGCGCCGAGGCCCAGAAAAAGCGGGCCGCGATGCACCAGGGCGATGATGCCCAGGAGCGCGAGTACTGAGCCAATGATGATCCCATTGCGTAGGTTGAGCTTTGCGAGAACGCCAACCAGGTGCAGGCCGAACAGGAGAATAAACGCGCCGGCGACCGGAGCGAGAGTGGCGCGATTCTGGCGAAGAAACGTGCCGACCGCGCTGGCGGACGCGCCAAAGGAAATGAAGACGACGGAAAAACCGACGACGAATGAGAGCGCGGAAGCAAAGAGGCCGCCGCGAGGCTGCTGGCCCTGGCGCAATTGCTCCATGCCGACGCCGGAGAGCATCGAGATGTAGCCGGGAACGAGAGGGAGCACGCAGGGCGAGAGAAAGGAGACCAGCCCGGCGATGAACGCAGCTGCGAGAGAAACGTCGGTCATCTTGAATCAAGACCTAAAGTGGCCATCGTTTTCGATCCCAGATTGTGATTTCCGTGCCAAACCAACTGCAAGAAGTCAATACAGATTGACTGGCTGGCCCTGATGCTTATTCCGGCTTGGTCATTCTCCCACAAAGACCTGGAAAGAGCGCCAGTCGTTAACGTGGGCGCCTGCGGCACTCCCGTTAGACGTCGTGGTGGTCCATTGGATACATACGGGGGCATCGGGCTGACAGATGCGGACTGGGGGTGCGGTGCGGGCCATTTGGTTAACAATAATCGGGCCACCCCCTGGTTTTCTCGCAAGTGTTCATTCTAAAGACAGTTAAAGCCCTTTATTTTGATACACTTTTGCAAGTGTTCATTCTAAAAGACTTATACCGAGTTGTCAGGGATACAAAACAGGGCGAAACGCGGTGCTTTGCTTGTAAGTGTTCATTCTAAAGATAGTTACTGTCCTGGCCTCCTTGATGACGTCCAGGTGTGGCTTAGGGTTTTTCTTAACACAGAGGTCGCAGAGGGCGCGGAGAGTTCGGTGGCTTGGCGCGAATCTACAAAGGTGTTGGATTAAAAGAAAAAGGCGGCAGATGTTCTGCCGCCTTCTGCGCAGTTATATACAGAGACACACTACCGCGAGGGGCGGGAATTGTCAATGAGAAAGAGAGAAAAAATGCAAGAGGGCTAGGGTTTGGCGGGGGCGGCGGTGGGGACGGCTGATTCTGAGACTACGATGTACTCGAAGGATTTGCCGTTGGCTTTGAATTTGATTTTGTCTTTGTCGAGGGTGAATTCGACGGGGGTGTTGATGGGGATGATGGCTTTGTTGGCGGGTTTCTCCTGGCGGACGTGGTAGTCGGTGGTGTCGGCGCGGATCACGTATTCCTGGCAGAGGAGATCGACGCTTTCTTTTTTCTTGTCCTGCTTGGCGCCGCAGGCCACGGAGTTTTCGGCAATGATTGTGCCGGATTGGATTTTGTTGTTCGCCTGGGCGAGAGTGGTTGCAAAAACTACAAAGGCGGCGAGCAGAATTGGTTTTTTCATTTCAAGCTCCTCAAGGCGGAGTTGTGGCTTCTTATTTCATTTTAAGGCCAATCGGTGCGCGGAAAGACGCGGAAGAGTTAACTGTAACGACAAAGGAGCGACGGTCATTCTCAGAAGGATGACCCTACGGGGTGATACAAAATTATTCCGTTGTCGCAGGTGAAGTAGCTGACTCTGAATTTACTTCTGCAAAAAATTCGGCGGACTGACTGCGTGTAAACAGACTCACGGTTACGGCACTGGCGGTCACTGAGCGCCGCCTTCTGTGTCACGTTTCGGGTCGAGAGGGCGCGGGGCTTCCAGGCGATATGCGCCCCACATGCAGAGTGGGGTTAGGATCAGCCAGCAGATTAGCCAGAAGAAATTGAACGGGAGGCCGAGGATTCTGGGATAAATACGGTCCCAGAGAGAGACGGAGAAGCAGATTCCGATGAACGGGATCAGGGAGAAAGGATCGAGCCGAGCGATGGCCTCTTCAAACAGGCTCCTGGGCGATGCGAGTGAGGATGACTCTACAGGCTTTCTCATTAAAAAAAGAAAAAGATTTACACAGAGGTCGCTGAGGGCACGGAGAAGAGCCCGGAAGGAGGGCCATCTGCGGAGTATTAGGATTGTGGAGAACTAGTGGGTGGGCCCTAAGTAAGAGCCCGTGCCTGGGGTAGTTGGTTGGCGAGGAGAAGCGGAGTCCGTCATCGAATTGGAGTCCAAGCCTTGCATAGCGATGCGGTGAGAGGCGCGGCTAGCGGAGAACCCGGTTTAAAGCGAATGATTCCGTCGGAAGTCGAACAGAAAGATCTTGTGCCGGTGTTGTCTGAGACGGGGGTGGCGACAGCCATGTATTCCGTGCAGAGGCGCAGCTTGCAGAGGGCGGAAACCATGAAGCGGTATCCATCCTTGGTACACCATCCGTCTGCGGTACAGCCAGCATTGACCAAAGTTTCGCCGAGCAGAGCGGCATGATCCTGCGACTCTTCTTTCGTTCCTCGCGGGTCCATTCCGAGAGTGCCGATATTGGATGCAAAGCCTCTCTTCGGGTAGGCCGCGGAATAAGTGATCTGGGCGGTGTTGATGGTGCGCAAGCTGCCAAGGGCGCTTGCTTCGTTGGCGGCAATCTTGGAACGGAGCAAATTGGGGACGGCGATGGCGGCGACGATCAAAAGCGAACCAGCGTCAAAGGATGGGCTTGTGCTTGCTTCACGGATGGTTTTGTCATCGCCGTAGACGCCGACGACGATCGGAGTAGCATCTTTAGAATTCTGGCTTATGGATTGCGCCATCGCGGGGGCTACCTGGCGGAGTTGGAGCGCCATGACGGTGACCGGATCTTCAAAGAACAAAGCGGAAGCCTGCAGGGACCGGCCCGGAGGGAGCGCGGCAAGAAATTTTGCGGACTTCCCAAGCGATTCCTGGGAACGATGTAACCGAACCGCATCAGCAACCATGTCCCTGCTGGAACCGATGAGCAGATGGCCGTCCACAAAGGCATAGCCGATATCGAGAGTGGATTTCTCATGGGGAACGCGGACGGTATGGTAAGTGACGCCATCCTGTTCGAAAGGTTCGGCCTCGAACGTGGTGGTGGCGAGCAACTTGGCCAAGGTTTGCTGGAGATGATCGGAATCCTTGACCGCGAGAGTGGCCCTCCAGACAGGTTGCGGTGGGCCAATACTGTCCAGCTCGACGGTGATTTCGCCGCTGAGGAGGTTGAGCAGATCCTCCTTCAGAGAAATGTTGAGGGCCTTTTCGAATTGAGGAAGCATAGCGAAGGCAGAGGAGTTCGAAGGGCCGGCGAGATTCTTAACATCGTCAAAGATCTGGGACGGGTTACTGAGAACGATGGTGAAGGCCAGCATGGCCTTGGGAGAGACGAAGTCCAGAGTGCCGAGGGGACGCGAGTTGGCGAGCCAAGATGCGGCGCCGTAGCGTGGACTACTGAAGCTAAGTTCGGACTGGCTGACGTCCTGGCCGGCGAGGTGCTTATGGTCCCAAACCACGTACTTCACGTCGGCAAAACCACTTTGCTGGAAGGAGGCGTTTTCGCGGACGGAGGATGGCATCTGGTTGAGGATGGCGTGCAGATCGGCGGCCGCCAAAATGGTCAGGCCGCCCTGGTATTCCTGCAATAAGCGCTGGCCAAAAGGAGTTGAGGGAAACTCGCGGTTTGTTCCGGCGAGACGGGTGTTAAAAGCCCGCAGTGTAGTCAGGTTGGAGGAGGCGACGACAAAATCCGGGCGTACAAGCACGAGGAGTTCGCCCGAAGGTTTGGTGTCCTCTGCGGAGGCGAGTTCCTGCTGCTCCAGAATGCGCACGGGGGGCTGCGATTTGCCGGCGAGTTCTAGAAGGGTTTGCTGAAGGAATTTTTTGAGGCCAGGTTTGCGAACTTCGGCGACAACCAGCAGGCTGGGATCCTTGCCGTCCGTCGAGCCGGAGACGACGATTTCGTCGCCGAGGTATTGGTTAAGCTGAGAAAACTTGGCCAAGGCATCCTCGAACTTGGGTCCGGTTGCGGCCAGCGAGCCGTGTTGCCACCAATCGCGGAACACGGAACTCTCCTGAAGCTCCTGGTGGAAAAGAGTAAGCAGCTGATCGGCGGCACCGCCATAGTTGGGAAACGCGCTGTAGGACATGGTTGACGGAGGCAAAAGCGGCAAGAGAGTGCTTTCGCTGCGCGGCGCCGGGAATTGGATGTTGTGCTGGAGCTTTTCAATAAAGCGGCCAATCTCAGCCGCCAAGTCGGGGTTGTTGCTCAGCTCCTGAGACCAAGACGGTGCTGCTTTTTGCGGGCCTGGAGCGTTTTGTGCGTGAGAGACCGGACCCAATAAAGAATTAACGGCAAACATCGCCATGCAATAGACAAAGAGGCGCCGTGCAGGGCGCAGTGTTTCCAAGTGGAGCATGCGGTGTAGTCCTCCGTCTCGAATATCTCAGGATAGACTGCCTACCGCGTTTTCGCCGTAAGACAGTGTGGGCTGGTTGCACAATCCGGTACGTCGAAATAGAGCTAAGACTCAGGGTTTCGAGGGAGTCGGTACCGGGGAAATGGCAACGTTGGAGAGCGCGGAGCGAGCGGGAGGGCATCAGCCGTGGAGCGGTGGGCGGCGGGATTGGGGACTTGTGCGCTCGAAGGAGTGGGCGATTTGGAGGAGGAGATGTTCGCTGTTGGGGGCGCCGATTAGTTGGAGGCCGACTGGAAGATTGGCAGAGGTGAAACCGCAAGGGATTGTTATGGCGGGGACGCCGGCGAGATTGGCTGGGCGATTGGTGCGGAGGAGTAGGGCGCGGGTGGAGTGGTCTTTTTTATCGATTAGGATGGATTCCTGATCGATATGCGGGGCGGAGATGGGGGTGGTCGGGACTACGAGAGCGTCGACTTTCGCGTCGGTCATGACTTGGTGGAGTTGGTGGATGAATTTTTCGCGAGTTTCGAGGGCTGCCAGGTAGGCCGTTGCGGGGACTTGCGCGCCCATTTCCAGGCGGGTGCGGACGTCGTCGCCGTAGTCGGCGGAGCGGGTGGGGAAATTTCCGGATTGCTGGTGGTAGTGGGTGGCTTCGGCCCAGGCGATTTGGTTTCCTGCGGATTCGGTTTCGTAGAGGAGGGGCAGGGAGACTTCTTTGATGCGGAGCTTTTGGGTGCGGAAGGATTGGATGGCTTCGTTGAAGAATTGGCGGACGTCGGCGGAAACCACGTCGAAGAAAAATTCTCTTGGGATGCCCAGGACGAATTTTTGAGGCTGTGCTGCGGGCCTTTGCGAAGGGCGGAAGCGGGGTTCGCCTTCTACGCGGGGGAGGATTGCATCGAGGAGAAGAGAAGTGTCGTGGACTGTGCGAGCTAGCGGGCCTACGCAGTCGAGTTTGGGAGAGAGGGGGATGACGCCTTCGACGCTTACGCGGCCCAGAGTGGGCTTTAGGCCGACGATGCCGCAGAGGGTGGCGGGGATGCGGATGGAGCCGCCGGTGTCCGTGCCGATGCTGCCGTAGCAGAGGCCGGCGGCGACTGCTGCGGCGGAGCCACCGCTGGAGCCGCCTGGAATGCGGGACAGATCCCACGGGTTGCGGACGGGGCCGTAGTGCGGGCTGTTGCTGGTAACGCCGTAAGCGAACTCGTGCATGTTGGTTTTGCCTAGGAGGATGGCGCCGGCATTTTTGAGTTGGGAGACCACGAGCGCGTCTTGCTGGGGGATGAAATCTTTGAGGATCTTTGAGCCGGCTGTGGTGCGGATGTCTTTGGTGTAGATGTTGTCTTTGAGCGAGATGGGGATGCCGTGAAGTGGGCCGCGGTCTTGATGGCCTTTGCGGCGGTGGGGGGCGAAGAGTTCGGATTGGGCTTTTTTGGCTTGGGCCAGGGCTTGATCGGCCGTGACAGTGATGTAGGCGTTGAGCTGGGGATTGAGTTTCTCAATGCGGGCGAGGAGGAGCTTGGTTAGTTCGACTGGGGAGAGTTTGCGTTTGCGGAAAAGCCGCGCGATTTCTTTAATAGATGAGAAGGCAAGATCGGTGTCGGTCATTGGGTTAGGTTGCGACAATTTACGATGCGGAATTTAACACAGAGGTCACGGAGTTCACAGAGAAGAGCAAGAGGTCGAAACGCAGAGACACAGATTACGCAGAGAAGAAAAGAAATAGAGAAAGAGAAGAAAAGCAGGAGTTAGAATATTTTTTCCTGGCGGCGGAGGTTACCGAAGGAGCCGATGTTGGCGATGATGAAGGTGGCGGTGAAGCGGTTTTCGGTGCGGACCTGGCCGAGGTTGATGCGGCGGTATTCGAGGGCGAGGCCGCAGCAGTCGCCGTTGTAGCTGATTTGGACGAGCTGGCTTTGCAGAGTTTTGTTGGTGAAGTCGTAGCTGACGCCGGTGGTGAAGTTGAAACCTTTGCGAGTGAGGTTGCCGTAGCCGAGGAGGGCGCGGACCTGGTTGGAGAGCGGCTGCAGAAAGGGCTGAAACCCTTGAGGCGGATTAGGAGGGAGATCGGCGGCCACGGGGTTGTCGTTGAGGCGGAAGTAGGCGATGGTGGAGAAAAATTGGCTGTAGGGTTTCACTTTGATGAGTGTGCCGACGGTGACGAGGCGCTGGATTTGCGGGTCGTATTGGAGGATTTGTTCCAAGTCGTAGCGGCCACCGGGAGTGACGGTGAAATCGCTGACGATGGGGGACCAGTTGCGGGGGCCGAAGGCGAAGGCGAAGGGGGAGATGGAGCTGAAGGCTTCGAAGACGTTGCGCTGACCGTCGACAATGGCGCCGCCGAAGGTGGGATCGAAATAGTGTTTTTGGAAGACGCTCCAGGAGATGAGCTCGACGGGCTGGTCGTCGCCGGTCTTTGAGAAGAGGCGCTGGGTGAAGCCGTACTCGACTTCATTGGTATCGGTGAGAGTGGCGTCCGAGTCGAAGCGGATGAAGTCGGCGAAGTTGTTGACGCCGGTGACGTAGTGATACGTGATGATGGGTTCGATAGTGTGTTTGTAGCGTTTGCGGGGCTTGTCTTTTGTCGAGGCGCGCTCGAAATAGCGTTCGAGAGTTGGAGGGCGAAATTCCACCGTGAATTCGCCGGTGTTGCGGGTGATGGAATTGCCGCTTAGCTGGCCGGCGGAGTTGTAGGAGTCGCCGTAGTAGGTGGAGCGGAAGGCGGCGGAGGTGGTGATTCCAAGCCAGTCGCGAAAGTGGAGAGGAATGGTGACCTTGGGCGCGAATTCGGTGCGCGAGACGAGGGGCGGTGTGTTCAAGGGAGAGTCGTCCTGGCGATGGAGGGCGCCGGTGAAGGCGTCGAAGGAAAAATAGATCGGGACATTTTGCCAGGGAGATTGCTCGACGGAGCCGAAGCGGGCTTCGGGAGCGTCGCGCAAGGAGACGCTTACGGCCGGGGTGGTTGTGCCGGTCGTCGTGGAGATAATGGGGATGCTGAGAAACGTTTTGTCAGCGAGAGCGGCGATGTTGAAGCTGAAGCCATTGAAATTGTTGGTGAGAAAAGTGGCGCTGCGGACTTCGGAAGTGATGGCGTCGCCGAAAGTATCGGCGAAAGCGAGGCGGAAGGTTAGCGAGGTGAGTTCGTTGACGTCGGCAACGAAACGCCAGTTGTCGGGGAGAAGAGACTGGACTTCGAGCTGCTGCTGGTGGCCGCCTTGTTTGTCGAGGATGGTGGTGCCGTTCGAGATGGGGATTTGGAGGCCGCGGTCAATCACGCCAAAATAGGTGTACTTGATGGAAGTGTTTTCGAAGGGGCGTGCGCGGAATTCAGCGCGTTCGGCGGAGCCACGTTTGGAAAAAAGTTCCGCGCCCAGAGTGGCATCGAGCCAGGGTTTGGGCGCGAGGTAGAGGGCATCGCCGAGGACAAAACCCTTGGTGTTGCTTTCGGAAATAATGGGCATGAGGATTCCGGATTGGCGGATTTTTTCTCCGGCGGGAGCGGTGGCGTAGGGTAGCCAGACCAGAGGAACGCGGTAGAGGCGGAAATTGGCGCTGATGAGAGCGACGGTTTTGTCGAGGCGAATGCGAGTGTGCTGGGAGTAGAACTGCCAGACGGGATGCTGAGGGTCGCAGATGGTGATCCAGCCGTGGCGGACGAGGTAGATGTCGTTGGCGAAGCGCTCGACTTCTTCGCCCTGAAAATAGAGAGGGTTTTGCGAGACGAGAATTAGCGGGTTGGGGCGGCGGTCGATTTTGACGGTGCCGTGGACGTTGGTAAAGGTGCCGTGGCCGGTGCTGACGTTGTAATGAGCTTCGTCGGCTTCGAGGTGCTCGTTGTTGTAGTCGAACCGGACGTGGCCGCGGGCGAGGGATTCGGAGGTTTTTTCGTCGTACTCCATGTGATCGGCTTGCAGGCGTTGGTCGCCGTAGTGGACGTCCACGTCGCCGTCGGCGATGAAGAGGTCGCCGCGCTTTTGCTGCGGGCCGCGAGACCAGATTTCGACGTTGCCGGCTTTGGCGGCGTGCAGCGGAGCTTGCTGGGCTGGGGAAACGGGCGATGCGGCAGCGTAGAGAGAAAAAAGCGCCAGCAGAGAGAAGATGGGGCGGAGCGCGGAGAGAATCCGGGCATGGGAGTGACCAGTCAGGCGAGACATTTGGACTTTGGAAACAGTTGGATAGCCTAGCATGGGGCTGCGGGGATGTGTAGCCGAACGGGAAAATGGCGGCGGCTCAGGCGAGCGCATGGCGATGGCGCTGCGAGAGCAGGGGAACGAAACGAGGAGGCGATGTGGCACGTCTGTGTCAGTTGGCCCTTCCAGAAACAATTGATGCGGGCTGTGGCATTGAGGAGGTATGATGCCCGGCCTCATACGCTTAGGAGGAAGAAATGCATCGTGCTTGGTCTGCTGCTACGTCAGGATTGAGGATGATTTTGAGTACGGCGGTGATTCTGGGTGGATTGGCGATGGGAGCGCGGGTTGGGCGCGCGCAGTCCAATCCCAGTGACAAATTGAAGAATTTGGAGTTTCGCGAGATTGGACCCGCGATTATGGGCGGGCGCATTGACGATATTGCTGTGGTGGAGAGTAATCCGAAAATCGTGTATGTGGGCCCGGCGACCGGCGGAGTGTGGAAAACAACGAACAACGGGACAACGTGGGAGCCGCTATTCGATAAGGAAAGCAATCCGAGCGTGGGGGACATTGCGATTGCGCCGTCTGATCCTTCCGTGGTGTGGGTCGGAACTGGTGAGCCGAATAACCGGCAGAGCTCTTCGTGGGGAGATGGGATTTATAAGTCGCTGGACGCTGGAAGGACATGGCTGAAGATGGGGCTGGGGGCTACGCACCACATCGGACGCGTTGTGATTCATCCGAGGAATCCGGAAGTTGTGTATGCGGCGGCGCTGGGGCATTTGTGGGGACCGAATCCGGAGCGGGGAGTTTATAAGACGACGGATGGTGGGAAGACGTGGAATCAGGTGTTGAAGATTAATGACGACACCGGGGTGAGCGACCTTGCGATCGATCCGGAGAGTCCGGACACTTTGTATGCCGCGGCGTATGAGCGGCGACGGACGCCGTTTGGATTTAACGGTGGCGGGCTGGACGGCGGGATTTACAAGACGGTCGACGGCGGAGCGACTTGGAAAAAACTGACGAAGGGATTGCCTTACGAAAACGGCGGGGATGTTGGACGCATTGGTTTGGATATTTACCGCAAGGATTCGAACATCGTTTACGCCATCGTGCAGCACGAAAAGGGCGGGACCTATCGCAGTGAGGATAAGGGCGAGACGTGGAAAAAGATGGGAGACACGAATCCGCGGCCTTCTTACTACAGCCAGATTCGAATCGATCCCAACAACGATTTGCGAATTTGGGAGCTTGGGGCGCAGATGTTTTTTTCGGAGGACGGCGGGAAGACGTTTGCGACGCAGCGGGTGCGCGGGATTCACGGGGATTTTCACGCGATGTGGATTGATGGTGCGGATTCGAACCACGTCATTACCGGTTGCGACGGCGGGATTAACTGGAGCTATGACAATGGAAAGACATGGGACTTTATCAACACGATTGCGATCGGGCAGTTCTACGAGGTGGGGCTCGACAACGAGAAACCTTACAAGATTTGCGGTGGTTTGCAGGACAACGGGAGCTGGTGCGGGCCGAGCAATTCGCTGACGACCGAGGGAATCGTTAATTCGGATTGGACTTTGATGCCGGGCGGAGACGGGTTTTATGCGCGGATTGATTACGCCGATCCGTCGACGGTGTATACGGAATCGCAGGATGGGCATCTGTCGCGGCGCGATGAGCATACCGGGCAGCAGCGGGAGGTTATGCCTGAGGCTAAGGTTGGTGAGCCGCATTACCGGTTCCAGTGGAACTCGCCGGTGGAAGTTTCGGTGCACGATCACAAGACGATTTATTACGGCGGGAATTATTTGTTCAAGTCGACGGACCGGGGGGATTCGTGGGTGCGGCTGGGCGGAGATTTAACGACCGGAGCGGACCGCAACAAGCTGCAAATTTTCGGGAAGACGCCGGACAAGAGTACGCTTTCGCGGCACGACGGGGTTGAGGAATACCCGACCATTACAACGTTGAGCGAATCGCCGTTGACGCCAAATGTGCTGTGGGTGGGAACGGACGACGGGAACGTGCAGGTGACGCGCGACGGGGGAAAGACGTGGAAGAATGTCGCGTTGCGTGCGCCGGGCGTGCCCAAGGGGACCTATGTTAGCCGAGTGGTTGCGTCGAAGTATGGCGAAGGGATGGCGTACGTAACGTTTGATGGGCACCGAACTGACGACTACAACGTTTATATTTTTGTGACTTCGGACTACGGAGAGAACTGGAAGGCCATTCGCAACGGAATCCCGGAGGCCGCCGGTACTGTGCACGTGGTGCGAGAGCACCCGAGGAATGCAAACCTGCTTTTTGCGGGGACGGAGTTTGGGTTGTGGGTGTCCTGGGACCGGGGAGCGAATTGGACGGCGCTGAAGAACAATTTTCCGACGGTGCCGGTGGATGACATCCAGATTCAGGCGCAGCAGAACGATTTGGTGCTGGCGACGCATGGGCGGTCGATCTGGATACTGGATGACATCACGCCGATCGAGAAATTCGATGGGAGCGTGGCTGGCTCTGAGCTGACGTTTTTTGCTCCGCGAACCGCGACGTTATTTGATATGCGAGAACGCAGGTGGAGCGGGGGACAAAAGTCGTTTACGGGCAAGAATCCGGCGTATGGAGCGATTTTGAATTACTACCTGAAGGAAGCCGTGCCCGCCGAGGCGCCGAAGGCGGCGAAAGACGAAAAGGACAAGGACAAAGATAAGGAAAAGAAAGAGGCTGCGGCTGCGCCCGCACCGGCAGACGACAAGGCAAAGGCCGATGCGACTGGGAATAAAGAGGGCAAGGTAAAGATCACGGTTACGGACAAGGACAGCAAAGTGGTGCGGGAATTTGACGGACCCGGCAAAGCGGGAGTAAACCGCACGAACTGGGATTTGCGATGGAATTCGCCGGCGGTGCCAACTCCGGAACAACTGGAAGCGGCGGCAGCGGGATTTGATTTTGGGCCGCGAGGGCCGCACGTCGAGCCGGGGGAATACACCATCAAAATCAAGGCGGGGAGCAAAGAAGACACGCAGAAAGTGACGGTGGAGGATGATCCGCGCATACAGATGTCGACCGCGGACCGCGCGGCGAGGCGCGAAGCGATTGATCAACTCTATGCGATGGCCAAATCGGCCGACAAGGATCGCAAGACGATTGAAGGAATCAAGGAAGGGCTGAAGGCGGCGCGGGAGCAATGGAAGAAGGATGCCGGGAAGCCCGATGCGGCGAAGATTCCGGAGGACATTCAGAAAGCCGCTGACGAATTGCAGAAGAAGGTGGATGCGGTAGCGGAAAAGTATGTGCGAGAGCGGGAGGGGCTGGGAAATGCGGGGCCGGCGTTTGAGTGGAAGCCCGATCCTTTGCCGCAGCAGGTGCAGAGCCTGCTGCGAGAGTTGGATGGGTTCTGGGCGGCGCCGGGAGAACAACAAAAAGAAAAGCTCGCGGAAGTAACGCCGCTTCTGAGCGAGGCGTCGGGGCAGGTTAAGAAGATTGCGGAAGAGGATCTGCCGGGGCTGAATAAGAAGATGAATGAAGCCGGCATACCTCATATCGTTCCCGCAGCAGCGCCGTCCGCAGGGCGACGTGGGGGCGAGGAAGAAGAATAGCCAGAAACGGCAGGAGCGGGAAGGTCCAGCAGCTTGCGCGGATTTTTTGAGGCAAGGTTCGAACGCAATGACGGAGGAACGGGCATGAACGGGAAGCAGTTAGGGGCGCGCGGTCTGGCCGTGTGGTTTGTGGTGTTGGCAGTGATTTCTGGCGGCTTGATTGGTCGAGTCCAGGCAAAGCCTCAGGACGTCGCGGAGCAAGACAAAACCGAGGAGCAAGACAAGCAAGAGAAGAAAGAAGAGAAGAAAGACGAAAAGAAGGATGAAAAGAAGGGGCTGCCGCTGAAGCCAACGCGGAAGCTCGAGTTTACGACCGACGAAGGGACTTGGCTTTCTCTGGATGTTTCATCCGACGGCAAGACGATTGTGTTCGAGTTGCTTGGCGACATTTATACGCTGCCCATTGAGGGCGGCAAAGCGAAACTGATTTCTGGAGGGATGGCGTTCGACAGCCAGCCGAGATTTTCGCCGGACGGAAATTGGGTCGCGTTTCTCTCCGACCGCGAGGGGACCGAAAACGTCTGGATCATGCATCCGGATGGAACGGGTGTGAAACAGGTTTCGAAGGATCCCAACAACGTCTTCACGTCGCCAGCCTGGGCTCCCGACGGAAAGTACATTTATGTGTCGAAGGCCGCATTTGGAATCGGGTCGAGCGAAATATGGATGTACCACGTGGATGGCGGTACGGGGGTGCAAATTACAAAGTCGAAGCCCACGCCAACCACGAGAAGAGGGGAACGGCCGAATGCCATGGGAGTGGTGGCGTCGCCGGACGGGAAGTATCTCTACTATGCGACGAAGCTGGGATCGCTGAACTACAACGCGCAATTTCCGATGTGGCATATTGCGCGACGAGACCGTAAGACCGGGGATGAAGACGAGATTATCGGTCAACCGGAGAGTGCGTTCCGGCCTGCCGTCTCGCCTGACGGGAAGCAGATCGTGTATGTGACCCGCTACGAGACAGAGACGGGGCTGCGGGTGCGGAATCTGGAAACCGGCGAAGACCGTTGGGTCAAGTATCCGGTGACGCGCGACGATCAGGAATCGCTGTCTACGCGGGACGTTTTTCCTGGTTACGCGTTTCTGCCGAACGGGAAAGAGATCGTTTACAACCAGGACGGAAAAATCCGGCGTTTGAATATTGAGACGGGGGCGGAGAGCGTGATTCAGTTCACGGCGCAAGTGTCGCAGGATTTGGGACCGAAGCTGGATTTTCCGCAAAAGGTGGAGCAAGGGCCGGTGAAGGCGCGATTGATCCAGAGTCCCGTGGAATCGCCGGACGGCAAGGAAATGGTGTTTTCCGCGCTGACGCACCTTTACACCATGGAGATTCCGAACGGCAAGCCGCAGCGATTGACTACGGGAAACGCGCGCGAGTATGAACCGGCGTGGTCGCCGGATGGAAAATCCATCGTGTACGTGACCTGGTCGAACGGAGGCGGGCAGCTTTGGAAGATTGCCGCGACTAGAGGGACGCCACAACAATTGTCCAGGTCTGCCGCGCTGTACAGCGATCCCGTGTGGTCACCGGATGGAACACGGATCGTGGCGCTGCGCGGCAATGCGTACGATCACGAGACCAGTACGTTTGATTTCGGTCCGTTGCCAACGACGGATCTGATTTGGATTCCCGCGGAAGGCGGGGATACAAAGCTGATTTTGCCGGCGCGCGGCGCGGGCTCGCCGCACTTCACGCACGATAAGGACAGGATTTATCTGAACACGCCGCAGGGACTCGTGTCGGTGCGTTACGACGGGACGGATAGGCGCACGCACATCCAGGTGAAGGGCCAGGGGCTGTATTTCGCCGATGAGCCGGTTCCCGCGGAGGCACTGCTTGCGAGTCCCGATGGGCAATGGGTGCTGGCGCATGTGATGAATCAGCTTTATTTGCTGGCGATGCCGGAAGTGGGCGGCGAAGCGCCAACGGTTAACGTGATGACACCGTCGGTGCCGGTGAAACGGCTGACGGACATCGGGGCTGATTACTTCAATTGGGCGGACGATGGAAAGACGATCACGTGGGCGGTGGGAGCAAGCCTGTTCCGCGAGGCGGTGAGCGCGATTTCGTTTGAGCCTCCGAAAGAAGAAGAAAAGAAGGATGCGGACAAGAAGGACGGCGACAAGAAGGACGGCGACAAGAAGGATGCAGGGACTTCATCGGCGGACGCGAGCAAAGGCGAAAAGAAGGACGAGAAAAAAGAACCGAAGAAGATGAAGGAAGAGGACAAGGACGTCGAGGAGATTGCAGTGGACGTGGAAGCGCCGCGGAAGACGCCGAAGGGCACGATTGTGTTGCGTGGGGCGACCGTAGTGACGATGAAGGGCGATGAAGTTCTGAAGAATGCCGACATTGTGATCGAGGACAACCGAATCAAGAGTGTGGGACCGAAAGGTTCGGTGCCTGGCGGCGCGAAAGTGTTCGATGTGACCGGCAAGACGATCGTGCCCGGTTTTATTGACACACATGCACACTGGCTGGAAATCCGGCGCGGCGTCCTGGACACACAGAACTGGGCCTTTATGGCGAACCTGGCTTACGGCGTGACGTCGGGGCTGGATGTGCAGACGAGCACCAACGACATGTTTGCCTACCAGGACCTCGTGGACACCGGGGACATACTTGGGCTGCGTGCTTTCTCGACGGGGCCGGGCGTTTTTTCCGACAACAATTTCCAGTCGATGGAAGAAGTAAAGGGTGTGCTGACGAAATATAAAAAATACTACGGCACGCACAACATCAAGAGCTACATCGTGGGGAACCGCAAGCAGAGGCAATTCATGGTGATGGCGTCGAAAGAGCTGGAGATGATGCCGACGACGGAAGGCGGCCTGGACCTGAAGCTGAACCTGACGCACGTCATTGACGGCTTCCACGGGAACGAGCACACGCTGCCGATCACACCGCTTTACAAGGACGTTCTGCAGATATTCGCGCAGTCTGGAATTGCGGAGACGCCGACGCTGATCGTAAATTATGGCGGTCCGTTCGGCGAAAACTACTGGTACGAAAACACGGAAGTGCACGACAACGCGAAACTCAACCATTTCATGCCGCACTTTGAAATTGATGAGAAGTCCAAGCGGCGGCCCGAGTGGTTCCGCAAAGACGAATACGCCTTTCCGAAGCTGGCGGCGCAGATGGCGAAGCTGGTGCGGGCTGGAGGGCTTGTCGGAGTGGGAAGCCACGGACAACTGCAAGGGCTGGGGTATCACTGGGAGATGTGGATGCTGGCAAGCGGAGGGATGACGCCGCTGGAGACGCTGCGCTGCGCGACACTCTACGGATCGAGGATCGTGGGACGACCAGGAGAGCTCGGATCGATTGAGCCGGGAAAGCTGGCGGACCTGGTGATCATGGATAAGAATCCTTTGGACGACATCCACAATACGAACACAATTCACTGGGTCATGAAAAACGGTGAGCTGTTCGAGGGCGATACGCTGGACCAGGTTTGGCCGGAGCAGAAGAAGCTGGAGCCCCTGTACTTCTGGAACTACGACAAACCGAAGGCGGGAGAGCCGTTGAGTTACGGGAAGCCGGTGAATCCGTAAAGAGCGGTTGACTGGCTGCGGGTTGTTATGCGGAGGGGCTCTTCGTTACAGGCCCTTCGGCAGTTGTTTTCTGGGCCACTTCCGTTTTCGGTTTTGCTTCCGGTTTGGCTTGCGTGGAACGATACCACTCAAACGTGCGTGCCAAGCCTTCTTCAAAAGTTACCTGTGGATCGTAGCCAAGGAGTTCGCGGGCTTGTGAGATATCGGCTTGCGAGTCTCGGATGTCGCCGTCGCGGGGCGGATCGTACTTGGCTTCGAGCTTTATTCCGGAGATTTTCGCGAGGAGAGCGAGGGTCTGGTTGAGCGTGAACCGGCCGCCAGTCCCGACATTGAAAGTCTTGCCGGAAACGTTGGGAGCTTCGCAGGCGAGCAGATTGGCTTGGACGGCGTTCTCGACGAAGGTGAAGTCGCGGGATTGCTCGCCATCGCCAAAAATGCCAGGCTGCGTTTCTTCCAGAAAGTTCATGCAGAATTTTGCCAGGACGCCGGAATAAGGCGAGGCGGGATCCTGCCGCGGGCCGAAAATGTTGAAATAACGGAGTGAAACATTTTCGAGGCCGTAGCAGCGGCCGAAAGTCTGCGCGTAAAGCTCGCCGACGAATTTGGTGACACCATAGGGCGAAATGGGAGCGGGTTGCATGGTTTCTACTTTGGGGAGCGTGGGAGTCTCGCCATAAGCGGAAGAAGAAGCTGCGAAGACGATGCGCTTCACTTTGGCGTCGCGCGCGGCTACGAGCACGTTCAGCGTGCCATCAATATTGATTTTGTTGGTTTCGATGGGGTCCTTGACGGAACGCGGAACGGAGGTGCGGGCGGCGAGATGCAGGACGTACTCCGCTTCGTGCATGGCTTTGCGCACCACTTCGATATCAGTGATGCTGCCCTTCATAAAGGTGATTTTGTTACGGATTTCGGCGAGGTTGTCTTCCTTGCCAGAGGAAAGATCGTCGAGGACGACCACGCTGTGGCCGCGCCGGACGAGTTCATCCACAGTATTCGAGCCGATAAAACCGGCGCCGCCTGTGACGAGGTAGCGCATGCTGGGAATCCTCCTCGAACGAACTCCGCGAACGGCGGAGTGCCATTCCGGTAATTGACGCGACGCGGGCGAAGACGCGAGCCTCGCGTTTTGGTAACCTCAGAGTTTGCGGATAGAAGCAGGCATCCGTCGCCGGGCTACCGAGGGCGAATTCGTATTGTACGACGGAAGAGAAAAAGACAAGGGACTGTTTCCGAAACAGGTCACACAAAGAGCATGAGCTACCGGAGAGTCATCGGAGTTGGGGTTGTGGTGGTTCTGGGATGTGCGGTGGGAGGATATTACTTTTTGCGGACGCGAAGCGAAGCGTCGGCGCGGGCAGCGGCACGTGCTTCCGAAGAGACCAGCACGCCCGCTTCGGACTTCCCGATGGTCGAACCGGCCAAACCATTGGGCGCGGAGACCGCGAATAAGAATGGCGAACCGGCGATAGATCCGGGCTTGCCGCTGCGCGGAGGCGAAATCCTGGAGTACACCGCGAATGTGGCGAACCTTAGCGACGTGGCCAATCTGAAATTGAAAGTGGGCGAACATAAAAACTTTTTCGGGAGGAGCGCGTGGCACCTGCAGGCTTTCGCGCATACAGAAAATCCTCTGCGCATGGTTTTTGAGCTGGACGACCAGTTTGATTCTTATAGCGATGCAGGAACCATGACAAGTTTGCAATACGAAATGCACCTGAGCGAACGGGGGCAGAAAGTGAATTCCGTCCAGCGGATGTCTTCAACGGGAAGAGACCCGGCGCCCCCGGGAACCACAGAGGCTCTGGTTCTTGCGGGGACGCGCGATCCGCTCGGAATGCTGCAATATCTGCGGAATATTGATTGGACGAGGACTGCCGAAGTGCGCTGCCCCGTTTACGATGGGCGCAAACTTTATGATGTGAGGGCCAAGTTGACAGCGGCCGGTGAAGCCATCACCGTTCCTGCGGGAAGCTACAAGGCGTCGAAGATCGAGATTGTTGTGTTTGAGAACGGCCAGGAGATAAAGGACGCGCACTTCACAATGTATTTCGCGAACAATGTGGCGCGGACGCCTGTGCTGCTGGAAGCGATCATGCCGTTTGCCACGGCGAGGGTGGAATTGCAGCACGTGAAGTAGCGCCGTGCCCTCGCTAATCGCAGGTGCTCCCAAAATATCCACGACGAGTTCTCGATGCAGCTAACTCCCGCCGGACGCTAAGCGGTGGCCAATCGTTCGATCAGGGCGCAGGCGATGTGGCCGATCGCGATGTGGGCTTCCTGAATGCGCTGAGGGTCTTGCGATGGGACATTTAGCAGAAGATCGACCATGCCTGCGAGAGTGCCACCGGTTTCGCCGGTGAGCGCAACGACATAGGCGCCGCGCGCGCGGCCTGCTTCCGCTCCACGGACGATGTTTGGGCTTGTGCCGCTGGTGGAGAGGGCGACCAGCACGTCCTGAGGAGCTACGAGCGACTCAATCTGTCGGGAGAAAATTTTCTCGAAGCCGTAATCGTTGCTTGCCGCGGTGAGGACGGAGGGATTAGTCGTCAGAGCCAACGCCGCGAGGCCCCGGCGGTCGGCGCGCAACTTCACGACCAGCTCCGCCGCCAGGTGGAGGGCATCGGCGGCGCTGCCACCGTTTCCGAAAAAGACGATTTTCCCGCCGGCGCGCAATGATGCCGCGCTTTTTTCAGAGAATTGCCCTATGCGTCCGACGAGCTCGTCGGAAAAACTCTGCTTGACGCGGGCGCTTTCCGCAAGCTGGCGTCGGATTTCTTCGGCGTAGGAAGCCATCGGCTCCCCCTAGCAGAGAACGATTTTGTCGCGATGCCGAATGACGCGGCGCGTGGCGTTGCGGGTGTCCACGACCAGCTTGGCGGCGTCTACAATCGCCGCATAATCGTAGCTGGAGTGATCCGTCGCGATGATAACGCCGTCGTAGCTCGCGAGCGTTTGCGCGTTCAGCGGAACGGACTTCATGTTCTCGTAATTGTAGTGGCGCATTTTGTGAAGCTGCGGGAAGTACGGATCGTTGTATTCGAGATTCGCTCCGCGCTGCTGGAGGAGCTGCATGATTTTCAGCGTCGGAGATTCGCGGAGGTCATCCACGTCCTTTTTGTAAGCTACGCCGAGGATCAGCAGCTTGGCGCCCTTGAGGCTCTTCTGGTGATTGTTAAGGGCGGCAGCGACGGCGTCCACGACGTGATAGGGCATCGCGGTGTTTACGTCGCCGGCCAATTCGATGAAGCGTGTGGTGAAATCGAACTCGCGCGCCTTCCAGGAAAGATAGTAGGGGTCAACAGGGATGCAGTGGCCGCCGAGTCCCGGGCCCGGGTAGAAGGGCATAAAGCCGAACGGCTTGGTTGCGGCGGCGTCGATGACTTCCCAGATGTCGATGCCCATGCGCAGGCTGAGCATCTTCAGCTCATTGACCAGCGCGATGTTGACGCAGCGAAAAATATTTTCGAGGAGCTTGGCCATTTCCGCGGCGCGCGTGGAGCTGACGGGAACGACGCGCGCAACAACTTGCGCGTAGATGGCTACTGCCGCGCGGCCGCTGGGCGGATTCGTGCCGCCGACGACTTTGGGAATCTGCGCCAGACCAAACTGTTTGTTGCCGGGATCTTCGCGCTCCGGAGAAAACGCCAGAAAGAAGTCACAAGCAACATTTTCATTTTCCGGGCCGGAGACGATGGGGCAGTGCAAGCCGCTTTTCTCGAGGATGGGAAGAACGAGTTCTTCAGTGGTGCCGGGATAGGTCGTGGATTCCAGAACGACGAGCTGTCCCTTTTGGAGGTGCGGGTAGATGGAGATAGCGGTTTGCTCGACGTAAGACAAATCGGGTTCGCGGCGCTCATCGAGAGGCGTGGGAACGCAGATAATGATGGCGTCGGCTTCCTTGAGGCGCGCAAACTCAGTGGTGGCACTGAAATGCCTGGAGTTGACGAACTGCTGAATTTTGGTTTGCGGAATGTGCTCGATGTAGGACTTGCCGGCGTTGAGCATGGATACTTTGCCCGGATCAGTGTCAAATCCGGTGACTTTGTGGCCGGCTTCCGCGAACCGCAGGGCCAGCGGCAGACCTACGTAGCCGCAACCGATGATGGCCACTTTGAGTTGAGCGCCTTTGAAAAACTCGGGTTTCCGGTCTATTGGCATGTGTTACTTCGCTCTCCTAGTCATTTATGGGGATCAAGCAGGCCACTCGGCCGATTGGTCAAAGACACTCCAATATAGCAGGTTCCCCAGCAACAAAAAAACGCGCCCTTTCCGGGATGTGACGGCTTGTTTACGGGAGGTTGCGGCCCGTGGGGGAGACGCGGGAAGATAGGGGGAATATACTTTGCGAAGCGGACGCACGGGCAAAACCCTGATTTGAACCAGTGATGACAACACTTATCGTTCTCCTTCTTGGGCTCGGTGTTGGCGTGCTCGTGGGCTTATTGGGAATCGGCGGTGGCGTGGTGCTTGTACCGGCGCTGGTTTATCTCCTGCACATGGACCAGCACTTGGCGCAAGGCACTTCACTCTTTATTCTTCTGCCGCCCGTGGGGCTGGGAGCACTGCGCGAATATTGGAAGCAAGGCCACGTGGATTTACGCGCGGGAATTTTCTGCGCGCTGGGAATGCTGATTGGCGGGTATCTGGGAGGGCTGATCGCAGTGCCTCTTGCTTCGCGCGAGCTCAAAGGGTTGTTTGGCTGCTTCCTAATGCTGGCTGCCGTTTTGCTATGGAGGAAGCCGCAACCGCCGCGCGAGCAAACGACGTCTACAGCGGAGGAGGCAGCCCATGGCTGAGGGCCCGCTGCGTACGGCTGGCATTTTTGTCGCGGCATGCGTTTGCGGCGTTGCTTCCGGATTATTCGGAATCGGGGGCGGTGTCCTGCTGGTGCCGCTCCTCGTTTTGGTTTTTGCCTTTGCGCAGCATCGCGCGCAGGGCACGAGTCTGATTGCACTGATTCCGCCGACGGGCGTGCTGGCGTTTGCGGCCTATGCGAAAGCAGGCTACGTTTCCTGGAAGACCGGGTTGTTGCTGGTTCCGGGCGTTTTTGTCGGAGGTATCGTGGGCGGATGGCTTGCAAAGCGTCTGGAGCCGAGGCGAATGAGGCAAGTATTTGCTGGATTGATGTTCGCGCTGGGAGCATGGCAAGCAGTAGGGGCGTGGTGGGGCTAAGAAGCTTTCGAGGACAAATGATCGACCTTCACTGTCACATTCTGCCGGGACTCGATGACGGCCCGGAGAATATGGAACTCTCGCTGGAGATGGCGCAATCCGCGATTGCCGATGGAATTACGCATGTTGTGGCCACGCCACATGCAAACGATGAATATCATTTCGACTTTGCGCGCGTGCGAGAAGTGCGGCAGCAGCTTCAAGAGAAAATCGGCGATCGCTTGACGCTGGCCACTGGATGCGATTTTCACGTGAATCCGGAAAATTTAGCAGCGCTACGCGTGGATGCCCCACGGTTCTGCATCAATCAACGCGACTACCTGCTAGTGGAATTCAACGAGTATTCGATTCCGCCAGCCATGGATCAGACGCTGCATGAGATTCAACTTCTTGGGCTGCGGCCGGTGATTACTCATCCAGAGCGCAACGCGATCCTGCGTGCGCAGAAGGAGCGGCTCGCCAAATGGGTTCGACTCGGCTGCTATGTTCAAGTGACGGCCGGTTCACTGACAGGCGTTTTTGGTCCGGGCGCCCAAGAGGATGCCTGGCGATGGATGGCCGGCGGAATGGTGCACATCGTGGCGAGCGACGCACACAACTTGCGAGGCCGGCCTTTGAAATTGCGAGCCGCGTACGACGTCGTGCTCGAGCAACTAGGAGAGGGAAAGGCCCGGGCTCTTTTCGTTGAGAATCCCATGGCGGCATTTGAAGGACGCGACCTTCCCCATGTGCCGGAGTTGCCGGACGAAAATGCTCTGCCAAAGCGAAAGCGATTTTTCTTTTTTTGAAATTCTAATGCGCGGGGCGTATCGGCATCCCGGCCCAGGCATTCAAGATTCCCAGGACTTCGCGGACAACATCGAGCGCGTCTCCCGTGGTGCGCCACCACCGGCGCGGATCGAACGGATCATCTGAAGCGGCCCGCACAATAGCCCGTCCTTTGGACTGCGAGAGACGATGCCATAAGGTACGCACGCGCCGCGTATGGACCTTGCTTGTTACGAGGATCACTGTCGCGGCCTTCTCATCGGCCATCGCCGCGGAAATTGTGGCGAGTTCATCGGCCGTATTGATGATGGGAGGTTCCAACACCCGGATGGCACCAGGGGGCACGCCTTCGTGAATCAACACTTGAAGATTGTAAGAGTCCTCTCCTGCAAAAGAAATTCCCATGGCAGCGAGCGTTGCGCCAGGCTCCGTCGAGTGGGTTAGCCAGACTTTGGGGGCGTAGCCCTCACGGTACAGCTTGGCAGTTTCCATGGCTCGCATCGGCATGCGGCCGCTGAGGACGACGATGGCTTGTGCTTTCTCGAGCGGGTCTTCGACCACGAGCCAGCGTCCGACGAAAAGAAGAAATGACAGAGCGCCGAGAAGCGCCACAGAAACGAGGCCAACGACAATCGGGCCTCGCCGTCCTGGCATCCGCAAGGTGCTCTCGGAAATGTTTTCAGCCGCCATAGAAGATCGCCCCACGTTATCTGGGCGCATCGTATCTCCCACCGGAGGAGTGGTCAATTATCGAGTCGCACGTTACACTAACGAGCCAACATTTTGCGGGAGGGCGCATGCGAGCAGTGGTTACAGGCGGAGCCGGATTTTTGGGATCGCATTTGTGCGATCGCCTGATTGCCGAAGGATGGAATGTCCTGGTGCTCGACACTCTCGTCACAGGAGTGGCTTCAAATTTAGCGCACTTGTCGAGTCATCCCAATTTTCGAATTGCGCGCAGCGACGTGTCTAAATACATAGATGTGCCCGGACCCGTCGATTACGTTTTGCATTTTGCATCGCCGGCGAGCCCCATCGATTACCTCAAGCTTCCCATTCAAACGCTTAAGGTAGGAGCGCTCGGCACGCACAACGCGCTCGGATTGGCGCTCGCCAAAAAGGCAAAGTTTTTTCTTGCTTCTACCAGCGAATGTTACGGTGATCCGGAAATTTCTCCCCAGCATGAAGAATACTGGGGCCACGTCAACCCCATCGGGCCCCGGGGCGTTTACGACGAAGCGAAGCGTTTTGCCGAAGCCATGACGATGGCTTATCACCGGTATCACGGAGTGGACACCCGCATCGTGCGTATCTTCAATACATACGGGCCACGCATGCGCCTCAATGATGGCCGCGCGCTGCCCAATTTCGTGCATCAAGCGTTAACGGGCAAGGCCCTGACCGTCTATGGTAATGGCAGCCAGACACGCAGTTTTTGCTACGTTTCCGATTTGATCGAAGGAATCTACCGTCTGATGCAGTCGGACGAACATCTGCCAGTCAACATCGGCAATCCGCACGAAATTACAATACGGGAATTTGCAGAACGCATTTGTTCGCACTTCGAGCATGCCCCCGCCATTGTTCTTGAGCCACTTCCCCAGGACGATCCGAAGCAACGCTGTCCGGATATTACGAAGGCGCAGCGAATCCTGAAGTGGGAGCCCAAGGTGTCGCTGGACGAGGGCTTGCGGCTCACGCTGGACTATTTTAAAAAAGAGTTTGCCGCGAGTAAGACTGCGTAACGAGCCGCAATTACGGTTGGCCGCCTGCTTCAGAATCTACAGTTGCCGTCTACGTTACGATCTGCCGAACGAATAATACTCGAAGCCAAGCTCGCGCATGTGCTTCGGCGAGTAGAGATTTCTGCCGTCAACAACGAGACTGCGGGCCATCAGCGGCTTGGCGCGTTGCCAATCCAGGTTGCGGAACACGTCCCATTCGGTGCAGACGAGTGCGGCGTCGGCGCCGCGCAGAGCTTCGTAGGGATCTTCGTGATATGTGACCTTCGGAAAGAGTAGCCTTGTTCTCGAGATGGCTTCCGGATCAGTAGCATGGACGTGAACGCCCTCCTCGAGCAGTCGTTTGACCACCTCGAGACCGGGGGCGAAGCGAATGTCATCGGTGTTCGGCTTGAAGGCCAGGCCGAGCACGGCCACGTGTTTGCCTTTTACCACCCACAGCGCCTTGTGTACTTTTTGAAGGAAACGATCAATGCGCTGCTTGTTGACCCGCTCTGTCGCTTTCAGAAGATCGAAATCGACCCCGACCGAAGCTGCAAGATGGATGAAAGCCTGCACGTCTTTGGGAAAACAGAAGCCACCAAATCCGAGGCCTGCGTTGAGAAACTGCCCCCCAATCCGGGGATCCAATCCCATGGCGTGCGTGACTTCCTGGACGTCCGCGCCGATTTTTTCACAGAGGTCGGCGATGACATTGGCGTAACTGATCTTCAGCGCGAGGAACGAGTTGGAGGCATGTTTAATGAGTTCTGCGCTGTTGATCGTAGTGACGAGAAAAGTTGGTTCTGGACCCGGAGGACATGCGCCTTTGTGGACAGGGCACTGAAAGCGCCGCTCCAGGATAGGACGGTAAATTTCGCGCAAATCGGAGGCGGCGGACTCCTCTTCCACGCCGACGACGATACGGTCCGGATGGAAAAAGTCTCCCACGGCGGTGCCTTCGCGTAGAAATTCGGGGTTTGAAGCCACACGGAAACTGATTTTGCCTCCGCTGCTGTACGCGCCAAGCGCCCGCTGCAGTTCCAGTCCAGTGCGCGCAGGTACAGTGCTCTTTTCGATCACTAGCTTCGGGGAACGCGCCTCGGCGGCAATTTGCCGCGCGACCTGGTCAATCGCGGAGAGGTCGGCTTCCCCGCTCTCTTTAGGCGGCGTGCCAACACAGATGAATATGGCGTCGCCTGCGCGGATGGCTTCGCCCGCATCCGCGGTATAGGAAATGCGCCCGGCTTGGCCAGCTGAGATTAGAATTTCTTCCAGGTTTTGTTCATAGATTGGTACGCCCCCTGCTTTCAGGCGCGCGATGCGGTCCGCATCGATGTCCGTGCAGGTCACTTCGTGCCCCGCCGCGGCGAGACATGCTCCTGTTACCAATCCCACGTAGCCACATCCGATCACGGAAAGACGCAAGTCAGGATCTCCTTGGGAGCGTTTGAGGGAAGACACCAACGCTGCTTTTGGTTGATTGCCAACACACTATTTTGACCGAACGGTGCGAGGGAGGAAAGCGCATTATCGGGGGTGTTGCGCCGCTTAACATCCTTCGTGTGTTCCTCTGGACGCGCCAACTGATTTTTCGAGCCTCTCATCGATTTTGTTCAACTTTTGAAGCCTCTTCCCATTAAGAGTCCGCGCAGGCCGAGCAGGACGAGGCGTGGCTGACGGCGTATGACGTTCCACAGCAGGCGCGTGGATTCGTCGCGGTTAATTTCGCCAAGCGATTCGCGCGTCGAGGCGTCGAGAAGGTCGACCAGCTGCGAATAGTCCTTCTGTTGGAAGTGATGCAGCGCTCTGCGGATGAGCCAGTGCGTTCTAAGGTCGCGACGTAGAACTTTCAACTCCCTGCCGCGGCCTTTTTGCAAGATGGCCTGACCAACTCCGAGCGCTCCGCGAAGTCCCGTGACAATTCCGCCGACCGTGGATACCTTCACCTGCGCCGCGGCGTCGCCAACCAAATAAACCTCTCCGTTTCCAACGCGCCGCCGCACGGGTACCCATCCTCGATAAACGGGGATGCGCGCGCCTTGCCATTCCAAAGGTTCCAGATGCTTCTTCTCGAGGAAGCGTTCAAGACATCGCTTTGCGTCGCGCCCGTCCTCGCCGATGATTCCCAAAGCGCCGCGCTCGGGAGATTCGGGGATCAGCCAATAGAAATATGGCGTGTCGTCGGGGACGAACCAGACGCGGGTCGTGTCCACGGGATGATCCTTCGGCAGACGAACAATCGCCTGAACCAGCGGCACTGTTTCAACGGGAGGCCAACCAGCGCTTCGCGCCACGCGGCTGGCAGCGCCGTCTGCTCCAACAACGCTATCCGCGTGCAATTCCTCGCGCTTCCCAGCGGAATCGATTTCCACGCGCAGGCCTCGCGAATTCGGGGCCAGTCCGAGAAACCGTGTATCGAAAGAAAGATTCGCTCCTGCCAGCTGCGCGCTCCGCGCCAACGCGGGGATCAATCGCGACCGTTCGATGATCAGGTCCGGCCGCGCCAGCGCGACCTGCGCGGAGCGACCGTCGGTGAATAGCTCGAAGCGCCGGATTTCATTGACAATGCTCTCGGAAGCCGCAGAGCCAAGTTGATTTCGGAATTCGTCCGTGACGATCAACGAGCGGGACGCAGGTTCAAAGTCGCGTCTCGATTCCAGGACGCGCACGGGGCGCCCGCCGCTGGCAATTGTTGCTGCCGCAAACAAGCCCGCGGCGGAGCCTCCTACGACAATGACTTCGCCATTCTCCTTGCCCGGCCGGGCCCGCTGTTCAATGCTTGGCACGATTTCGCTTTCTCAAGTCGCTCATGCACGCTGAAACCATTATCGGCCAGGCATTCGCGCTCAAAAATCTCAAGTGTAGGGACTGCTTCCCGCTCGACCCGATGAGGTGTGCAGTGGAAATGGGTGAGAGGGCAACCCCGCAAGTATAGCGAATCCATTTGTACGGGGGAACTCGCGGATAACTTTCGGTGGTCGCGTGAATGGGAGCTCTCTTGGGGGTTCCGGTTCAGGAGATCACCGCCGGCTTCTTCGCCTGGCGTTCATACGGGGCACGTTCGAGAAATACGACTCCGGTCAACACCACGGCTGAGGCCAACAGTGCGACCAGAACTGCACCGAGAGGCGCGAGATAGGACACGAGAATGGCGGCCCCGCCTGTTACCAGCCCCAAAAAGTACATGATTAGGACTGCACCGCGGTGCCCCATTCCCAGATTTGCCAGCCGATGGGCGGCATGGTCCTTGCCCGGAGTAGCAAACGGCAGGAGGCCGCGGCGCGAACGCGAAATCGTCACGAGCGTGGTATCGAAAATCGTCACGCCAAGAATCAGCAATGGAGCCAGCCAAGCTGAAATGTGATTGGCTTCCTCAAGGCGCAGTTTGAGGCCCAGCGTGGCCATCAAGAATCCAAGGAACATGGCGCCGCCGTCGCCCATGAAAATTTTGGCGGGTTTGAAGTTCCAGCGGAGAAATCCCGTCGCCGCACCAAGTACGGCCGCCGCCAGGGTGGTCACCAAAGTTTGTCCGTTCAAGTACGCGAGCAGGGCGAAAAAAATCGATGCGGTTGCGGCGACTCCAGCGCACAGCCCGTCCATATGATCGAGGATGCTGAACGAAGCGGTAATCCCAACGACGAAGATGACCGTCAGGATGGCGTCCAGGATATAGGCAGTTCGCCCGCTAAATAGAACTTCAAAAACTTGCGCGTGAATGCCGGTGATGAGCAGAACGCACGCGGCAAGCGGCATGCCAACGAAAAGCTTGATTTGATGGTGCAGCCAGCCGCGGTCATCGAGAATGCCCACCGCGGCGACAACCGTCGCCCCGGTCAAAATTCCCACAATCTGCGCACGCGCCGGACCAGTGAACGTAAAAAGAACCGCCAGAACGACGGCTCCGTACATGGCCACGCCCCCAAGGAGCGGAATCGGGCTCAGATGCACCTTGCGCGGCCCGGGAAGATCCACCATTCCCACGCGCAAGGCCAATGCGCGCACCGGTACCGTCAGCATCAAAGATGCAAATAGAGCTATGAGAAAGGCCAGCAGACCTGCGGGCATACTCCCTCGTTTTTTCGAAGAGACTGGCCGGGACGTTAGGCCAGCGCCTCTATTGTGTTACGCCGGGTTGGGGGCCCGGCTCCCAAGAAAATCCCAAGAAAATGGCTGCCCCACGCAGCACTAACACCTTACAGCGGATTATGTTGCGCTTCAATCCGTAAAACTCTGTAGGTGATTGGGGAGGCAGGATATCTACGGGAAGGGCGCGGGGATGGTCAAAATTGCACATTTACCGCGGGCACGTGATGCGTTGACGATTCCGCCCGCGACCAGCACGGACCTTCCGGTCCAAGGGTCTCAGGAAATGTCACGCTCGCGCGGCCTCTTCGATAATCCGCACGAATTTTTGCAATTCGTGGACTCGATCATAGTCAGGCGCAACGGCCCTGGCCGCCCGCCCCATGCTTTTTAATTTGTCTGGCTCCAGTACAAGCGAGCGAATCGTTTCGGCAGTGTCTTTCGGGTTATCCGGGTCGGCGGAAACGGCAAATCCAAACTTTGCGCCCAGCGCAGCCGCGTCTGTCTCTTCCGGTGCGATCACTACGATTGGTTTTCCCGCCGCGAGAATTCCATACATCTTGCTGGGCACCACGACGCCTTCGAGTCCCCGCTTCACGGTGATGACGTGCGCATCGGCGGCCGCCAATACGGATGGAATTTTGCTACCCGAAAAAAATGGAAGGAATCGCACATTCGTGGCATCTTTTGCAAGACTTTCAACGTAGGGTCGTTGCGCTCCCTCGCCAACGAAAACGAGTCCCACGCCATCCGCCGCCAAATCACGAACGGCCGCGATTAACGTCTCCCACGCGCCGTAAAACCCCAGGTTTCCCGCGTGAAGCAACACGAATTTGTAATCGCCGCGAATCGCCCGGATGACTTCATCATCCAGGGGAGCTTGCGGTGCATCGCCAGGGAGGATATCCGCACCATCCCGGACGATTTGGACTCGCCCCGGATCAACGCCTTTGGCAACGATGCGGGCGCGCATGTCTTCGCCGAGCACGATCACCCGCGTGGCGCGCCGCAGAGCCCAGCGGTGCAATCGTTCCCAGAGGCGCGCGAGCAAACCGGGCTCGACAATCGCTCCGCCGACAGCCATGTCTGGATACATGTCGCGGATGTTGTAGACGAAGGGTTTGCCCTTCAAGAGCGCGACGAATGCGCCGATGATTCCCTCGAAAGGAGGATCGGTCATCGCCAACACGACGTCACATTTTAAGAACAGCGATTGCGGAATCGCCAGCCCCACATAGCTCAGATAGTTCAGAATTCGCCGCTTCATTGCGAAGCGCGGATAATCCGTTGAACCCACGCGCGTAATTTTTGTGCTCCCCGCCAGCTCTGTTTGGGAAAGCCGCCATGGCCGCCGTTCCGTGGGATCGTACGACGGGCGCCCGCAGAGGACGGTCACTTCGTGTTTTGTGGAAAGCGCCTCCACGACTGTCGCCGCCATCTTTGCCGTCGCCGAGGTGTCCGGCGAGTAGTAGAGATTCAGCAGCAGGATTCTCATTCGAATGTCGCTCGTGGCATGCGATTCACGATCTGGTGATTAGAAAGTCGCCGAGGACCAGCGCATCCATCTGCGTGCGCTGAAAGCAGTCGAGCGCTTCTTCGGGCCGGCAGACGATCGGCTCGTTGTCGTTGAAAGAGGTATTCAGAACGACGGGCAGACCCGTCAGTTGCTCAAATGACTTGATCAGGCTCCAATAGCGAGGATTGGCATCGCGCGTAACGGTTTGCAGCCGCCCCGTTCCATCCACGTGCGTCGGCGCAGGGATTTTGTCGCGCTTCTCAGGACGAACCGAATACGCCAGGGTCATGAACGGCGAAGGGTGCGATTTTTCAAACCATTCGCCGGTCTTTTCCGCGAGGATCGACGGCGCGAACGGCCGAAAAATTTCGCGGTGCTTGATGCGCCGGTTTAATATATCTTTCATTTCTGGCCTTCGAGGATCAGCGACAATGCTGCGGTTGCCAAGCGCCCGAGGCCCCCATTCCGCACGGCCCTGAAACCATCCCATAATCTTTCCATCGGCAATAATCGCCGCCGCGCGCCGCGACAAATCCTCCTCAGCAAGTTCCTCGATCGCGAAACCCTTTTGCGCGAGTCCACTGGCGTCAATCCCGCGCCAAATCTCGCCGCGCGTGTAGCCCGGTCCCCAGTACGCATGATCCATGATGAAGGAGCGCGGCTCTCCGAGAATCTGATGCCAAACATAGAACGCAGCCCCGACCGCGAGTCCTGCATCCCCTGCAGCAGGTTGAACATAGACTTGTTCGAAGCCGGTCGTATCGAAAATTTTTCCGTTGGCCACACAATTGAAGGCCACGCCGCCCGCAAGACACACAGCTTTCAACCGTGTGCGCTCGGAAAGCTTCTTCAACATGCCCAAATAAACTTCCTCAAGCCTCGCTTGCAGCCCTGATGCGAGATTGCGGTGTCTCTGCTCAAGCGGCTCTTCGGGATTCCGTCTCGGACCAAGCCGTTTTTCCATTGCCTCGGAAAACATTTTGCCGAGCGTCGGTGTTTTGTCCGCTTCCGCCCAGCTCATCTCCGGACCAGTGCGATGATGGGTAAAATACTCGAGACCCAACCGGAAGCCATTCCCGTTTGTGCGGACGATGTCGCGAAGAGCCTCAAGCTGCTCCGCTTCGCCATAGGCGGCAAGACCCATCACTTTGTACTCGTCACCAAATTTCAAGAAACCCAGATATTGCGTGACCGCGCTGTAGAACAGCCCCAGGGAATGAGGAAACGCAATCGCGCCTTCTATCTTCATGCGGCTTCCGGCGCCGCTTCCCCACATGGTGCTGGCGAAATCGCCCAATCCGTCCGCGGAAAGCAACGCCGCCCGTTCGAACGGCGAAACAAAAAACGCGCTCGCGAGATGCGCCTGATGGTGTTCGATGCGATGAAACTTCGCGGTAACACTTTCCGGCGCGGCCTCGAATGCATGTGCCAATGCTTCGGGTATCCCTGTGAACTTCACCAGAACTTTCGCTCGTTCGCGAGCGAAAGACGGCATGCGTAACCCGTAGAAAAGTTTCGTACCCAGCCGCGCGTAGGGGTTGCGCGGCACGGCCACGTGATCAACGTCTTTGAGTTCGAGCCCCGCTTCTTTCAAACAATAACGAATGGCCTGCGCGGGAAAGCCCGCGGCGTACTTCACGCGGTTAAAACGTTCTTCTTCCACCGCAGCCACAAGCCGCCCATCACAGACAATGGCCGCCGACGCGTTGCCATGGTAGGCATTTATCCCAAGGATGTTCATCGCAGAATAATTCAGTCTACCTCAGGAGCGCGGATCATGCCGCGAGGTGCCGCTTGCACCACTCGTTGAGAACGTATAAGGACCACGGCCGCGACCACGAAGTTTTCCCGTCGAGAAATGCTCCCCAGACGCCGCGCACGCCCTCGGCCCGCAAGTGCGGCGCAAGCGCTGGCGCGATGTCGACAAAACTCGCTTCCAACTTCGGTTTCAAGGGCCCCCGTAGCCACTCTTCCCACGGCAACGTAAACGTCCGCTTCTGCTGGCCCAGGATTTCTTCCGGCAAGATATTGCGCAGAGCCCCCACCAATAACGCTTTCTGCGAGCCGGCGCGATGACGCGCCACATCCGGAAGAGAACTGACGAATTCCACGAGCGGCGTATCCAGCAGAGGCACACGCACTTCCAGCGATTGCGCCATGCTCAGCGAATCCGTGTCACGCAACAGCGTGCTCGCCATATAGCAACGCATTTCCAGCCACGCGGTTGCGGCAATCGGTTCCAGTTTTCCCGCTTCGCTTGCAGCACGATCCAGCCAGCCAAGCCAGGTCGGCTCCAGCGTAACGCCGTCGGAACCCACCGTGCTGGGGCGAAATCGTGGTTCCATAAGCCGATTGAGTTGCCCGGGGGGGAAAAGCGCACGCGCATAAAAGTATGGATGTGGCAGCCTATCGGGATCGGTCCAAGCGGCAACCGCCTTCCCCGCAGCATCGCGCGACATCCTGATCCCGAGAATGCCCGCCATCAGAGGCGCCACGGCACGCCGCAAGGGCTGCGGCACGAACCAAGCCAGCCGCGTTAGCCGCTGAAGCAGAGCCGTGTTCGAGAAGCTCGCGTACCCTGCGAACAGCTCATCGCCTCCCAGCCCGGAGAGCGCCACCTTTAATCCGGCTTCGCGCGCCGCCCACGAAACGAAGTAAGTATTGATGCCGTCCATCGTAGGCTGGTCGAGCCCCGCCACGGCTTCATCAATGCGCCCAAGCATCGCCGAGCCGTCGAGCGGAATTTCCTTGTGTTGTGTGCCGCACCGCTCGGCTATCCTGCGCGCCAGCGGTGCTTCGTCGTATGCCGTGCCAGGAAACGCCAATGTAAAGCTGCGGATCCCCGCTTGCACCCGGCCGGCAAGCGCCGCGATGGCTCCGGAATCAAGCCCGCTCGAAAGAAAAAGTCCCACCGGCACGTCCGCAATCAGATGCGCGCGCACTGCATCTTCCAGCATCGGTCGGAGCCGCTTCGCAGCCGAATCAAGATCCTTGGGTTTGCGCGGGTCGCGAGCAGCAGAGCTCGTCTGCGGATCCCACCACGGCCGCGCCCTCGGCACGCGCCGCCGCTCAGGGACATACAGCAGCATACGATGACCCGGCGGCAGCGAAAAAACTCCCTCCAGTAACGTCACGGGTTCGGAAGTGCTGCCAAACAACAGGTAAGAAGTCAGCGCGTCCTGCGAAATCTGTTTCGGCACGATGCCGCTGGCCAGCAGAGCGCGCACTTCCGACGCAAACGCAAAGCCGCCCGGCGACTGGGTGTAATAAAGCGGCTTGATTCCCAACGGATCGCGCGCCAGAAATAACAAAGGCGCGGTGGCAAATCGTCCGCGCAGGTCCAGCAACGCAAACGCGAACATCCCGCGCAGCTCCGCCAGGCACTCCTCGCCCCACTCCTCCCATCCGTGCACGAGAATTTCCGTGTCGGATTGCGTCGAAAAGTGATGTCCGAGCAGTGTCAGCCGCTCGCGGAGTTCTCGGTAGTTGTATAGTTCGCCGTTGTAGATGACCGCTACGTCCCGCGCTTCGTTCCAGACGGGCTGCTGGCCACCGGCGAGATCAATGATGCTGAGCCGGCGCATGCCGAGCGCCAACCCGGGCGCGCGCTGATCCCCGGTGAGAAAGCCCTCCTCGTCGGGACCACGATGACGCAAAGCGGCGGTCATCGCCCGCACGCGCGACTCTGCCTCCGTGCTCCGCGCTGCAAACGCGACACCGCAAATACCACACACGCTACTGCTTGATCTCCGGGGTCGAAAAGAAGGCCACTCCTGCGCGCAAGGCATGCTCGCGGAGGTGGAAACGAGGGATTCTCAAACGGCTGTCCGCGTACCACGCAAGCACCGCGCGTAACAGCAAGAAAAAGAGCGTAGCGGCCACGCTCGCTACCAGATAAAAAAACGACTCCCGCTCGAGGAGCAAGCTCCAGTCAAACGCTTCCTCCCAGCCGGGCGCGACCGCATCGAACACGCCTCGGAGGTGAAATCCGTTGAGCGGCAATCGCGCAAGCCGGACATGAGCAAAATGATCGTAGGTGTACTCGCGGGGATATTTCGGGATTGCGCTGATTGCCTGGGCAAAGATCGCAGGATCCTGAAGGTCTTTACGCGTCAAGTAGTGGCCCGCCGAATCTCTCATGATGACTCGATAGGTGGGATCCACGATGATCCACTGCCCGCCGATAAATACCTCCGCCACAACGTGTTTCGTACGGTTTTCAGGAGTCAACAAAAGCAGGCGGCGCGCCCGCAGATCGGAACTTCGAACCAGATTCAAAAAGGCGTTTGTCGCCGTTCCGCAAACATTCAAGAGTTGGCTGTACGTAAGAGTCGTCTCCGGATCCCGCTTGGCAAGCGCGTCTGGATTCGCGGAAACGGCACGCGACGGCTCGGCGCGCATCCAGTTCAAAATGGCGTCCAGCTTTTCTTCCTCCGGCAGGCTGTTGGGCACAATCGCGTCAGAGAAACCGTCGAGGTATCGCCGGACTGAATACTCTCGCACTCCCGCGTAGATCGAAGACACCACCACGACGGCGAGCAGCAGGTTCGCGATGCGCCAGACCACCCGGAATAGGAGGTGTCTTTTAGTCGGCAATCAGCTATCCCAACGCTCCAGATTTTGCACTGGGGACTCTCTCAATTGCAAGCTTGTTATAAAGCGCTTCCATTTCGCCAACCGGCCCATCCCAGCCGAGCCGCGCGGTCACCGCGGCGCACCCCGCAGCCAATCGTCCGTGCAACTCCGGGTCGCTAGTGACACGTTGAATCTCACGAGCCAGCGCGTCTGGATCATGCGGCACAACCAGCCCTGCCACGCCGGCCAAAAGCGGAGCGATCCCACATTGCTCCGTCACCAAGACGGGCGTCCCCGCCGCCACCGCTTCCGCCGCTGTGTTTCCAAAATTTTCATTTTGCGATGGCAGCACAAACACATCCGCATCGCGATACGCCGCCCACTTCGCTTCTCCAAAGATGGGCCCCGTAAATCGCACTTGCGATGCCACTCCAAGCTGCCCCGCCATTTCCTCGAGCCGCCCCTTCATCCCGCCTTCGTCCGGCCCTGCAAACACCAGTTGCAGATTCATCTCCCTGCCTTCTGTCGCAAGCGAAGCGAACGCCTTCAGCAGCAAGTCAGGGCTTTTCTTCTCCGAGAGCCGCCCGAGGAAAAGGACCAGCTTTGCATCCTGAGCAATCCCAATCCTCTTACGAAGCGTTCCCCGTTCCGGCCACGAAGCCGGCGCTTCCACGCCATTCCTCCGCAATGCGATTTTCCCGCGCGCAACGCCTCCGCTCGCTAGCTCCTCAACCTCTTGCTCCGACGTGGCAATGATCGCATTCGCTTCTTCAAACAACCGCCGCCCATACATCGCGTGATAAACCCGCTTCATCCGCAGGCTCCGCACAATCGGCACAAACATCCCAATTGGTTCCAGAACGTACGGAATCTTTCGCTTCACACAAGCCGCCGCCACCGCGGGCCCGAGAAAATCGTAGAGCCCAAAAATATGCGCCAGATCAAAATTTCCCAGCTGTTTCCGACAGAATCGCTTCACCGCGGGATTCCAACTCACCGCCCGGTAGCGCAACCAAGTGGGCAAATAAATCGCCGTCACCCCATTCTCCACGCGCCTCCAGCCAAACGGAGAACGTTCCGTGCCGGCCGCCCCCTCCGCGCTCATGCGCTTCTCAAGCCCCCAGTCGGCCGTCAGTACCGTCAGCTGGTTCCCACGCGCGGCTAGCCCCTGCGCCAGCGCCCGCACCTTCACCGGCGGCCCGCCAAATTCCAGAAAAGGCGCGTAGGTTTCCGTGACGCTCAGGATTCGCATTGTTCGCGGAGGATTTTCTTCAAGACCTTGGCAAAAACGCTGAACCGGAATTCTCGCTCGACGCGCTGCCGCCCGCACTCTCCCATTTTTTCCCCCAGTTCCGGGTCGGCCAGCAACGTCTCAATCGAGGCAGCCAATTGTGTCGCATCCCCGTGCGGCACCAGGTAACCCGTCACGCCGTCTTCAATCACTTCGGGCGACCCGCCATGCGCTCCGCCAATCACCGGCTTGCCGCGCGCCATCGCTTCCAGATACACGAGTCCGAATCCCTCTCCGCCGCTGGGCAAAGCAAAAATTTCGCACGCCGAATAACACGCCGCGAGCTCCTCGGAACTCAACCCGCTCAGAAAGTGTACGTGGCGCTTCACGCCGCTGTGTTCCGCGAGTTCCTCCAGCCACCCCCGGTCGTTGCCGTCGCCTACCGCCAGCAGTTGCAGCTCCGGCCATCTCGTCAACAGCCGCGGCAACGTCGTAATCAGCGTATCCATCCCCTTATAACGCTCATTCGCCAGCCACCGGCCCACCGTCAGTATCACCCGCCCCCCGGGATAATCGTGCGGCAGCTTCAACTTTGCCCCATTCGCCGGAATAGCCTCAAAATCCGGATCCAGCGCCCACGGCAACACGCGAATCTTCTCCGGCTTCACCTTCTGCGCATCGGCAACATGATTCGCTGTATCCCTGCTCGGTGCTAGCACCACATTCGCACGGCGCAGCGCCAGCCTCCGCACCGTCGAGAGCGGCTCCCACACTTCCAACCCATGCGTGCAGATAATGGTCTTAAGCCCCGCCGCCCCGACCCACATGGCCTGCGTGACGGGCCCCAGATTCGGATGGCCCGCCAGGACCAGCTCTCCATAGCGTCTCGATACGCGCACCGCCGTCGCCGTAAACCGTGCCTTGCTCCGTTCGTACCCCGTGAACACGAACTCCTTACCGCCCACGCTCATGTGATGCAGTTGGTGCGAATCATTCAAACTCAGCAGACGGCAATCCATATGCCTGCTGGCCGCGAGTTCGCTCAGCACCGCCGCCAGATGCCGGCCCGCCCGCTGCACACCCCCCGCCCCAAGCAATTCCGTAAACAGTCCAATGAGCACGCGCCGAGTCTGCCCTTTGTCGAAAGCTAAGGCAAGCCCTCACGAAATCTTTCAGGCCAACTTGGAAATAGATTGAGAACGTGTTTGCGGCTAGGGATCAGTCTATGAGCGAGATGGAATAGCGAAATGTTTGTGATGCGACTAGAAAAATTGGCACGGCCATCACCTGGCCCGCCGCTGCGCCTTTGCGTATTTCTTCATGGCTTTCCGCTGTTTCTTGTTGGCCTTGCGCAACTGCTTGAGCTGCTTCTTTTCGTACCTTTTCGTCGCCTTTTGCCATTGCTTGTAGCTCTCGCGCGACTGCCGCTCATAATCCGCCACGCCGCTGTTTTGCGCACGGGTTAGTATCGGCCGCGCAACACTCAGCGCCGCCAGCATCACGAAAATAGCAATCCGCTTCATCTGAAGTTCTCTTTCCCGCCCCCCGATGCCTCACCAGTATATACCCGGCTCACCCGTTCACAACTCGGCGTCCCGCGTAGTTGGATGCGGAAGCGTATCTTCACAAAGCATCAGGTCGCCTGCATTTTGGATATCTGCACCCTGCGAAGCGCATCCTCGCCTGCTCCGCCGTCATCGCTTCAATAATTCAATCGTTGCCGGCGCCCAGAAGTGGCACGAGCTCCCCGAACCGCTCCAGATAAATATCCGCCGGGTAGGCTCTGCGGTCGTGTACACCAAATCCGTAGTTCACCGCGGCAGCCAGCGTCCCTGTGTTCCTCGCCGTCTGCACATCCACTTCGGAGTCTCCCACCAGCAGCGCTTCCCGCGGCGGCGCGCCCAGCTCACGTAAGATCGCCGTGGCACCCTGCGGATCGGGCTTCTTGGTTTCAAAACTGTTCCCGCCATAGATCGCGCGAAAATATTTCGCTAGTCCCATCTCCTCAAGGATCCTCACGCTGATCCGCACCGGCTTGTTCGTCAACACCGCCATAGGCCGTTCCGCCAGCTTCTCCAGCGTCTCCGCCACTCCCGGATACGCGCGCGTCGTCTCCATCTTGTGCAATTCGTAGTAACTCAGGAAAAATTGCAGCGCCCGCTGCCGCTCTTCTTCCGTGCAGCCTTCCCCAAGCGCCCTCGCCACCAGTTGCGGCGCGCCGTGTCCGATGTATCCGGAAATCGTCTCCTCCGCCAACTCCCGGCGCCCCAATTCGCGCAGCGTGGCGTTCACCGAATGAATCAAATCGCGCTGTGAATCAATCAGTGTTCCGTCAAGATCAAATATCAGCGCGCGCACGGCGCCCAGTCGCAGGTCAGCCATAAACCATCCATTCTAGTATGTCGGCCGCTGATTTCGGCGCTGCCCGCCCAATTTTTCTTAGTCCTGAACGAATCATTAATTCTGCGTGAATCCATCTGTTCCACCACGGGCCTCACCATTTTTCAGATTCGCCAGCACTTCGCGTAAACTAGAATGCTTGCCGCTCGCTACAAAACACGACCGGAGACCCCATGGCCCAGGTTTACCCTTTCCAGGCGTTTCGCTACAACCCCCAGCGCGTGCCCTTCGATCGCGTCCTGACCCAGCCTTACGACAAAATCTCTCCATCCATGCAGGACAACTATTACGCCGCTGATCGCCACAACCTCATCACCATCGAAAAAGGCCGCGTCTACCCAACCGATTCCGCGCAAAACAGTGTCTACACCCGCGCTGCCGCCGCGCTCGAAAGCTGGATCCGCGAAAACATCGTCGTGCAAGACCCGGCTCCCGCTTTCTACGCCTACTCGCAGGAGTACACCGTTCCCGGAACCACCGAGCAGCGCACCCGTCGCGGCTTCATCGGTGTCGGCAAGCTTGAGGAATATTCCGCCGGCGTCGTCTTCCGCCACGAGCACACGCTTTCCGGCCCCAAAGCCGACCGCCTCGAGCTTCTCCGCCACACCCGTACATCCACAGGCCAGCTCTTCATGCTTTACTCCGACCCGCAGCAGCGCATTGACGCCATCTTGAAAGACGCGGAGTCCTCCGCTTCTCCAGCCACGGAACTCCGCGATGAATTCGGCGTCGTCCACCGCCTGTGGGTCATCGCTGACCCACAGAGCACCGCCGCCATACGCGGCGCCATGCAGGAACAAAAACTCGTCATCGCCGACGGCCATCACCGTTACGAAACCGCCCTCAACTATCGCAATGAATGCCATCAACGAGCCAGCGGCCAGCAACACACGCCGTCCGATCTAGCCCCCTATGACTTGGCGATGATGACCTTCGTCAACACCTCCAGTGAAGGCCTGACCATCCTTCCGACGCATCGCGTCGCCGCCAACCTCCACGATTTCTCGTGGAGCGAAGCTCGCCGCTACCTCGAACCTTGGTTCGAAGCCCAGCCGTTTCCTTTTGCAGATGACCGGCAGCGAGCCGCGGCACAACAAAAATTCCTGGCGCATCTCCAGCAGTCGCGCAGCCAGCGCGCCATCGGCGTCTATCCCACCGCGGAACCTGAAAAACGCGCCTACTATGTCCTAACGCTCCGCCGCGGCGCCGATCTCTCGCAGCTTCTCCCTGCCGTCTCTCCCCTTCAGCGCGAACTCGACGTGGTCCTTCTGCACGATGGCATTCTCGAGCCTGCCTTCGGCATCACCCCGCAAGCTGTCACTGCCGAAAAAAATCTAACCTACGAGCGCGAAGCCTACGCCGCTCTTGATGCCGTCGATCGCGGCGCCGCCCAAGTCGCTTTTCTACTCAATCCCGTGTATGTCGACCAGGTCATGCGCATCGCCACCTCCGGCGAAGTCATGCCCCAAAAATCCACCGACTTTTATCCCAAACTCCTCAGCGGCATCGCCATGTACCGCGTGGATGGATGACCTGGTATCTGTTTCTGTGTGGGGAAAAGTTGTCCAGCGGCTGCCGCTCACCAGATAAACGGAAACAGCCGGTAGCGTGTCTCCAAGCAGTACTCGGAATATCCAGCCAACTCCTGCCGTAAAACTTTCTCTTCGTTGAGAATCCGCAGAACGAGAATCGGGATAATCAGCGCGAACGCCGGCACTGCCCAATACGACCCCAGTGCCAAGGGCGCGAACAACATGGAAATCGCCGCGCCCAGATACATCGGATGCCGCACGATCCGGTACGGTCCAGCGGAAACCACTTTCTGGCTTTCCTCCACTTGAATCGTCCGCGCCGCATAACTGTTCGCGCTCATCACCCAGTACGTCAGCAAATTTCCGCCCAAAACCGCCGCCTGCGCGGCGATCATAAGCCGCAGCGGCTCCGCCCCCGGTTGCGTGCGCGACCATCCAAACCGGTAATCCAATCCCGGAAGCAAAAAAGCCCCAAAACAAATCAACCAGGCAAACCGTATGATCAGCTTCTGCTCCCCGATTTTCTCTTTTGTTTGCAGCCTTCGTTCCACCAGTTGTGGGTCGCGCTCGCAGAAGTAAATCGAAGCGATAAACATGGGAATAAATATAATCAACAGGAACACCCAGCCCTGCCAGAACCGCAAAGATCCGGCGGGAAGAAACACGATCGCCCCTGCCACTCCAAGCGCTAACAGACACCGCAGTACAACTCTGGCCTTGAGGCTCACAGCCTTAAAACTCCATCAACTAGGCATTCGCTAAATTCCCAATCCCGGGAACCCATTGCTCTCGCCCCCCCAAAAGCAAAAAGGGCACGCGTACGCGTGCCCTCTCTCAAAAATCTGATTCCGTGCAGCTTTCTCGTCTTACGTCGCGAAACTGGCTACCGCTTCCGCCTCGCTGTTGTACACGTCGAACACCGTCAGCAGCTTGGTAATCTGCAGCACTTCCTGGAACTTGCTCCCCAGGTGCGCTAGCTTCAGCGCCGCGCCCTGCGACTTCGCACTGTGATGCGCCGCCACCAGCGTTCCCAGGCCCGCGCTGTCGATGAACGTGATGTTCGCCATGTTCAGCACAACCTTCTTTTTTCCTTCCGCGATCAAGCTCTTCACCTTTTCGCGCAGTGCGTTGCTCTCTTCTCCCAGCACGATGCGGCCGTCCAGCGCCACCACGGACACTCCGTCCACTTCCCGGTTCGTCATCTTCAATGCCACTGTGTTTTCCTCCTCGTCAAATAGCGGTTCCGGCGGCAACCCGGGCCGGGACCACAAAGCTTATCAGTAATAGTCCGCGCACGACATGTAGTATCCGCAGACAGGGCAAACCAGTTTGCAGCGCCGCGATTCCAGTCTCTTCGAGCACACCGGACAATAGCACGAAGCATCCATCCCCACGACACCCGCCTCCGCTTCAACCTTCGCCGGCGACGATTCCCCCACGGAATCCTCCGCCAACTCCGGCCGAACCGGGGCAAGTTCTTGCTTCGCGGCACCTTTCACGGCCCGACTCTTATAGCACATCCCCCCGCAACAATGGTAGCGCCAGCCCCGTAGCGCGCTCGGCCTATCATCGTAGGGGCGCCGCCCTCTTGGGGTTGTGCGTCCCATTCATCGCCCTGAACTCTTTCCTTGCTATCCTGATTCTTCTGTCACCCGATCCCATGTCTTCAAACGCACTAGACGTCCGCGGCCTCAATCTCGATCCCCAAACCCGCTGCCTCCACTACCACTCCCCCCTCGACATCATCGCCATCAAAATGAAATGCTGCGGCCATTACTACGCTTGCAAAGATTGCCACGAAGCCCTCGCCGATCACGCCCTTGAACCCTGGCCCCACTCCGAATGGCAACAGCAAGCCGTCCTCTGCGGCAACTGCCTGACCCAACTAACGATAAACGCCTACTTGCAATCCAACTCCCGCTGCCCACACTGCGACGCTCCCTTCAATCCAGCCTGCCGCAATCACCACCATTTCTATTTCGCAGCTCCCGAATCCAAAGACTAGCCGTCGCAGCTAGCAAGGCGTCATCGTATTTCAAATCCGTGGAACCGCATTCCGCCGCCCCCAGCCCCCGCTCCGGAATCGCTCTCGCTCGCGTCCCAAGTCTTCCGGTCAATCGTCTGAATCGGCTCCATTTTTTTCTGTGCAAGAGACTTGTTCACCCCTGGCATTTTTTTCGCAACAAACGCGTCGAACTCGCCAGCCACATCTTCCAGTTCTCTCTTCAGTGACTCAATCCGCGCCGCCTGATAATCCGTCGGCCGCCCTTCGTAGTTCAGTATTTCACCGTAAAGCCCGGTAGTCTTTTCGCGGATCCGTTCTTCGCCCGTAATGGCCCCACCTTCTGTCGTGGCCACAATCTTTTTTCGCATCTCGTCCACATTGCCCGCCAACTCCTGCAATCGCTTGCTGAAAGCTGCATCTCCTTTTGCCTTCGCGCTTCGCTCCAGCAGCGCATTGCGCACCCCATTGATGCGTTCCACGTCAAAGCTCATGTCCCCCAGCAGTCGGTGCAGCCGCATCGCCGCCTCGAATTCCAGTTTGCGGTCTTCCAGCGTATATTTCGCCCGCGGATCGAGCTCCACCTTCAATTGCGCGGTATAAGTCTCCGTCCCACGCGTCATCTTCACCGTATAAGTTCCCGGCAACACTCTCGGCCCCTGCGCCGCTTCGAACGCCGCGCTTGCAGCCGGCGGAACGTGCGGCGCCTTCAGCCGCATCGACCATTCCACTCGGCTGATGCCCCGCCGGTTGTTCGGCGGCAGCGTATCAACCACTTTCCCCTCGGAATCCAATATCTCCAGTTTCATCTTTCCAAAAATGTGGCGCTTGCTCTGGTAGTAGGTGATCACCGCCGCATCCGGCGGGTTCGGCCCAGCAAATGTCGCGCTGCCTTCCGTCCAACCGCCGTTCGCCTGCAAACGCTGTTGCGCGGGATTCGCTTCAAGGAACGCCGCGCTCTTCGTCAGCACCTCGGGAGTCAGTTTACGCAACGGCGTAATGTCGTCCACGATCCAGATACCTCGCCCATGCGTCGCAATAACCAGATCCGATTCGCGCTTCTGTACGACAATATCCCGCACAGGCACTTTCGGAAAATCGTGCCCAGTGTACCGAGCCCACTGTTTGCCGCCATCCGGCGAAATCCAAAGCCCAAATTCGGTCCCGAGAAATAGCAGATTCGGATTAACCGTGTCTTCTTTGATCACGTGAGCGTAACCGCGCACACCGCTGCCCCCAGCCACGATCGGCGTCCACGTCTTCCCGTAATCGGTAGTCTTGAATACATGCGGCTCTAAATCCCCAAACGTATGCCGATCGAACGCCGCATAAGCCGTCCCGGCATCATAGAGACTCGCCTCCACCCACGACACCCACGATGCCTTCGGCAAATTAGGAACATTGCCCACGACATTCGTCCACGACTTGCCCCCGTCCCGCGTCACTTGCACGTTTCCGTCATCCGTTCCAACCCAAATGGTCTGCCCGTCCCGCGGCGACTCGCTGATCGAATAAATCGTCGTATGCGTTTCCGCATAAGAATTGTCGATGGTCACGCCTCCCGATTCTTCCTGCTTCTGTTTCTCCGGATCATTGGTCGTCAGATCGGGCGAAATCCGCTCCCACGATTGCCCGTGGTCTCGCGACCGAAACAAAAATTGCGCTCCAATATAAATCGTCCCCTTCTCATTCGGGCTCATGTGCATCGGCGTGTTCCAGTTAAACCGCAGCTTCTTCTCCCCATAATTCGGCTCCGGCTTGATGAACCGCGACTCCAACGTAAACCGGTTCACCCGCGCCACAAACCCGCCCTGCGACTCCGCGTAAACGTAGTTCGCATCCGCCGGATCAGGAAACGCCCAGAATCCGTCTCCCCCGCCAAGGTTTTCCCATCGACCATTGGTAATCCCGCCCGGATACTGCGAATCCCCAATCCACACGCTGTTATCCTGCAACCCGCCAAACACATGATAAGGATCCGCGTTATCAGTGCTCACGTGGTAGAACTGCGAAATCGGCAGGTTGTTCCCCTTCCACCATGTGTTCCCGCTGTCGTGCGAATACCAGATACCCCCATCGTCTCCCGCAATCAACTGCTCCGTATTCTCTGGATTCACCCACACATCGTGAAAATCCCCATGCGCTCCACCGCCAATGGGGCTGAAGCTTTTTCCGCCATCCTCGCTCAAAATCAAAGTCAGGTCCGGCTTATAAATTTTGTTCTCATTCTTCGGGTCCACGATCAAGTTCGCAAAATAAAACGGCCGCCACACCATCCAGCTGCTGCGATCCCGCTCCTCCCACGTCTTCCCGCCATCATCCGAACGGAAAAACGCGCTGCGCGTCGACTCAATCAGCGCATAAACAACATTCGGTTTCGAAGGCGCAATCGTCACCGCCACGCGCCCCCACGGCTTCGCTGGCAGACCTTTCGCACTCTTTTCATCCAGCTCAGTCCAAGTCGCCCCGCCATCCTCCGTCCTAAAAAACCCGCTCCCGCTCGCCGCCTTAGGACTTTCTCCTCCCGACCGGAACGTCCACCCCTTCCGTCGAAAATCCCACATTCCTGCAAACAACACCTTCGGGTCGGCAGAACTCATCGAAATCATCGAGCAACCCGTCGAAAGGTTTGGCCCTTTCAATATCAAGCTCCAAGTCTTCCCGCCGTCGGAAGTTCTGTACAACCCGCGGTCCGCGCTGTCGCTCCAAAGTTTCCCCGGCACGCACGCATAAACCGTATTCCCATCTTTCGGGTCAACAATAATCTTCGAAATCCTCTCCGAATTCCCCAGCCCCATGTTGGTCCAAGTGTCCCCGCCGTCCGTCGACTTATAAATCCCATTCCCCACAGACACGCTGTTCCGCGTCCACGATTCCCCAGTCCCCGCCCAAACCGTCCTCGGCGTTTGCGGATCGATCGCCAACGCCCCAATCGACTGCGCGTCTTCCTTGTCAAACACCGGCTTGAACGTCGCCCCGCCGTTCAACGATTTCCACACGCCCCCGCTTGCCGATCCGACATAAATCGTAATCCGCCCGTCCACCTTCGTAGCCGCAACCGCCGCCACGCGCCCGCTCATCGTCGCCGACCCGATGTTTCGCGCGCCAAGCCCCGAAATAGAATCCGAATCGAATTTCACGTTCTGCGCCCGCGCAACGCAGGCAAGCATCATCATGCACAACAGGGCGGCGATTACAGTGATGTCCCTAAAGCCAGTAGGTTTGCTCATGTCGAAAGTTCCCTCAGCGAAAAAATAAAAGCCACCACGTACTACCCGGGATAGTTCATCAAAACACAAACGCGGAACGCCCATTTCTTGCCAGCGTTCTCTATTTTTTAGTTTGCAGCTGCTGCGGGATCCTTAGCCTCCGGCTTGGAAGCCGGCATGGAAAAAAGCGAATCGTCCAAGGCTACATTCTGCTCGACCTTCTCCACCGAAATCTCCGTCCGCGAAGTGCTCCCCTTCTGCCCCTGCTGCACAGAAAACGCATAATAAATCCCATTCACCTGCTCATAATCTCCGTAGTAAAGCTCGCTCTCCTGCAGCGCCCCGCGGATCGTCGTTTGAATCTCCACCTTCAAATCCAGATACGAATCGGCATCCAAATAGTAGTAGCGCACGTCCCCGTTCTTCATGCTCAGCTTGATCTTGAAGCAATCCGTCCCTTCCATCGAGTCGTGCCCCACCAACTCCGCCTTATGCCCCTTCTCCTTGTACTCCACCAACGGCCCGTCAATGTCCGCGTCCACCACCAGGCTCTTCAAATCGTCCGCCGACAAAAGTTCCGCATCCTTCCGCCCGCCAAACGGCGAAATCTGCCACCCGGTTTTCCCGTCGTAAGCTTGAATCTGCGCCATCCCCTGAATAATGAACTCTTCCCGCACCTTCTCCCCGCGCTTCTCCTCCTGCAAAAAGTTCGCCCGGAAAGACCCCTGCGTCAACTTCGCGCTAGTGCGAATGCTCTTCACCGCCTTCAACTTCTCAAGCCCCCCACGCGCCTGAACATTCTTGGCAATGACTTCATCCACAGTCTGTGCCCCAACTCCCAACGAAAAGCTCGCAGCCGCAACCGCCACAAGTAGTCCCATGCCAAGAATCCGCCCCGCCGCCAGCCAATCCCGACACCGCAGTTCAACTTTCATAAACTCCCCCCAAACATCCACGTTCCCGCTACCAAGCGAATACTACGCACAATGCCGCACCATTATATCCACAATGCCGCGTCCTCGTAGGGGCACGGCACGCCGTGACCGTCTTTGTCCGTGCCATCTCCGTCTCTGACAAACAGTCTCTCCCTCTCCCCCGCAGCCCTCAACTCCGCCATGCTAAGGCTCGTACAACAAAGGAAAAAACTGTCCCCCCATCCGCTCTCCTCGATGAATCACTGGAACACCCGCCAGCAAAGGTTCGTCCGTGTCAGACATCACGCCATCAAGAAAAGCATTAATCACCGTAGCTCGGCGCGGCCGTGGTGTATCGTTCGCCCCCGAACCATGCATCGTCCGCGCATGATGAAATGACGCTTCCCCCTTTTTCAATTCAATCGCCACCGGCTTGAATTTTTCTTGCAGTTCCTCCGGCAAACTCCCGCGGCTGGTCTCGAGGTCACCGGCAAGAACCCCCTTGGGTAAATCCGGCCACTTATGGCTCCCCGGCACATAATGCAAACACCCGTTCTCCCGCGTCGAGTCGTCCAAACCAATCCAGCACGTAAGATGCGCCAGCGGCGTAGTCCGGGTCCAATACGAATAATCCTGGTGCCAGGCCACCACGCCCCCATGCCGCGCCGGCTTGCAGAAAAGCTGGTCGTGCCAGAATCGCACGGCCCCGCCCAACAATTGCGAAGCAGGCACAAGAAACGCCGGATTCCACAACAAATCATGAAACCCTGGCGCCGCTCGCCAGGCCCCCAACGCGTGAAACAGCACCCGCTCCGGATCCGCGGATTCATTCGAATGATACTCGTGAAACAATTCCCGCCCCGCATTTCCCGGGTCCATCAACAATTCCAGCTCTCCGCGCAAAACCTCCACCTGCGCGTCATCCAAAATTCGTACTCCTGCCAAATACCCGTTCTCGCGAAAAAACTGCACTTGCTCGTCGCGCAGCCGGTACCGCTCCCAGTCCGCCTTCGTCAGCCCCCGCGCAAACAAAGTCCCGACAGCTCGATCGTATTTCGACAAGTCCTCCATCATGGACAACCCTCCAGCGAATGGGATTGTAGCGGAACCCTAATAATCTCAGAATGAATGGATGGATGATGTGGAAAAAATCATCAGCAGAGGCATGCAGCGAGAGCGATAAGCCCGCGTTTCTAAGTTTCCAGGCGAAACGCAGCGTCGTCCACGAAGGCCTAGATGAATTCTGGAAACAGGTGAAACATAGGAAAATGAGCAACGGGGCGGGGTGGCGCAGACACCCACTGCCGTTCGATAGCTCGTGGCTACGCCACCCACTTCATGGTCAGTTTCTTGCGCTTCTTCGCGCAGTCGAGAAGATAAAGATCGATCAACTTCTGGTAAGGAAGTCCGGTCTCCTCCGCCAGTCCCTTGAAATAATCCACAACTTCCGGACTCAGGTTGATTCCCACGGGCTTTTTCTTGCCCGCGTATGGGTTCTTCACTTCTTTCAACTTGGAAAAATCATATTCCTTCTTCATAAAATCGAGTCTCCCTCTTGGTTGCCTTCCGCGCGGAAATAATCCGAATCAGGGAATCGGAGTCCCGGTAGCAATGAACGACGACCAGCACCCTTGCCGCTGAACTCACTCCGAGAAGGATGAACCGATCTTCTTCCTCCGAATGTTCTGGATCATGGAATAAGCGTCCACGCAAATCGTCAAAAACACTCTGCGCCTCTTCGAACCAGACTCTGTGCTTGGTCCGATTGCTCTTGTTCTTCCGTTCGTCCCAGTCGAATCGGAGCATATCTAGATATTATCTAGATACAGGAGCGTTGGCAAGGGAGGGGCTTTGGGCTGGCCTGTTAATCACCTGCGGAGATTCTGTCTTCTCGCAATACTCACTCTCAACCACCCTATTTCACCAGCTCAATCTTCCCGACATGCAAAACTTTCTTCTCGGCATCAAACTTCCCACTCACGAGCACATGCGCGGCAGGAAAATTCTTAACCGCCTCAGGATTCTCAACAATCCAGATCGCCCGAGTATCATCGGCGACAAACACAGGCCGCTGCGGCTTCCACTCGGGATGCCCCACGGCAGCACCCCCACGCCAACACTTCTCCACGCAGTCAGCGCGCCCAGGCCTGGTGTGCTCCGCCCCACAAGCCTCGTCGCTGATCCACCCCGTCTTGGCCCCGCCACTTTCCTGCCCCAACCCCGCCGCCGCCCCTGCCAACCCGCAAACCACCAGCCCAACAATCGCGAACTTCTTCATTCTCAACCCCCATGCAACGCGTCGCGCCCGCCATTCTCACTCAACCGACCGTCATCCACAATCTTTTCCCGGCCTTTGTAGGGGCGCGACACGTCGTGCCCGGCTTCTCCTCGGCGGGTGGACCACCCTTAACCCACCCAAAAGGTCTTGAATTTCTGGACGACCGACGCCTGAAAGGGGGTGCTGCCCCATCCTTTCGTGCCTGGCTTTGCAAGGGTGGGTCTTCTCTTCGTTTTTCCCGCGCCGATTGCCACGGCCTCCCCTCTATCTCATTGCAGCCGAACCACTTACAGTTATCACTTGACAAACAAGGGAAGTATGCTACAATGGTTACAGTCTGGTGAGCACGTTTCCACCTGCTCTCCCATATATGAGCGCCCGCCCCGCGGTCCTGATAAAGCCTTTAGGATCAGTCTATCCAACCCTTCCCAAGGATCGCCGTTCAACTTGGTCCGCCCCGTTGCCAGCAACCGCCTGCTCTGCCCTGATCTCTTCTCGCGTTTCCTCTGTGTACTCCGCGTTGAAACCCCACTCTCCAATTTCGCCCAAACCGTCCCGGTCGCAGCGTCCGATAATATCTCCGCTAACTCCCTTTAGAATGAGCACTTCCAAAAGTGTATCAAAACAAAGGACTTTAACTGCCTTCAGAATGAACACTTGTGAAAAACCCAGGGGAGGGTCGCATTATCGTTAACCAGGTTACGGTTAACCGGCCGCATCAATCTCACTCCAAGGCGGGACTCACACCCCTCCGGGCTCTTCCCGTTACTCACTACTCACCACCCACCACTCACTTTCTTCCCCTTGAAACCAATGCCCCAATGGGCGCATCCTTACCTATGTACGTGCAAGAAAGGCCCGGCGGCCCGGGAATCAGGTACTCGCCATGCGCCGCTTCCTGATTGCCATTGTTTCTCTCGCGGTTCTTCCCGCGATCGGCCAGGCACAGGGCCGAGGCGGTGGAATGATGGGTGCCCATGCGGCCTTTTCCGCTCCAGCGCCCCATGCGGTCGCGCACTCTGCGCCTTCCGCGGCGACCCATGCCACCTCGGCAAGTCACGCCTACACTGGCAGCCATTACGTTCGCACCCGTTCTGGCGCCGTAGTCGCCCGCGCGCCACGCACGACCGCAGCTCCCGTGCGAAGCACCGGCCCCACACGAAGAATTCTTTCCCAAGACATTGCTGTCCCAGGCTTGGGCTTCGATTACACCCACTTCGCGGGCACACACCCGGGCAACAGCAATCGAAACCGCAATGGCCAGTTCGTCGGAGCGTATTTCCCGTTTTTTGGCGGCGGCTACTACACGCCTCTTTTCCCCGACGACGCAGATGAAGCACCCGCAGCCGAAGGGCAGCAAGCGGACAACGGCGAACCGGACACCGGGCAATATCCAGGCCGTTCGCGCTATGACGATTCGCAGCAAAACTACCCGGCGCAAACTTACGAGCCCGCGCCGGAGTCCCGTGCCCAACGCGAATCCGAGGAATATGTTTTCGTTCGCCGCGATGGCACGGTATTTTTTGCGGTAGCCTACGCTTGGGAAAACAGCACGCTCCGCTACGTCACCAACGAAGGCGTCCGCCATCTCTTAACCAGCGACAAACTCGACCTCGACGCCACGAAACAATTCAACGAACAGCGCGGCCTCGATTTCCGCACCCCTGTCCCCACCGCCTGATTCCAAAAAATGTCCCCCCAAAATTCGACCGAAGCGCGGCTAACAAAGCCGGCTCTGAATTTTCCCGTCCATGTCGAATATTTAGTTCAACGGCAAAGATTTTCGCCGCCTAGAAATGTTATTTCTTCGCAGGCTCAGGCATCACGTAACCCGAATGAGCAGGCAATCCAGCTCTCTCGAGCTGCACGGTCGTGTGGTCAATGTGAAATTCATTCGCCGCTTTCTCCTGAATCGCGGCGAGCAGGCGCTCGCACTGGTCGAGGTGCATATCCGGAATGCGGGCATGCAAACTGAGCGCGTTGTGCCCGCCGCCGAGCGACCAGATGTGCACGTCGTGCACTTCCTGCACGCCCTCGACAGTCAGAATGGCCCGCGCCACTTCTTCGACGCGCATCTCGCGCGGCCGCCCTTCGAGCAGGATGTGCGAGGACTCGCGCAATATGCCGATGCTGGACCACAACACCAGCACGCCGATGGCGATGCCGAGCAGTGGATCGATCCAAAGCGCCCCAGTCATGTGAATCGCAATCGCGCCAACGATAATCGCGATATTGGAAAGGGCATCGCCGAAGTTGTGGACCAGAATGCTGCGCAAGTTTAAGTCGCCGCGCCCGCGCACCAACGCGAGAGTGATTCCGCCGTTTACGGCGAGCGCAGCGAGCGAAGTCCAGATCATCCAGCTCTCAACGACGTGGACCGGCGCACGCAGGCGTTCAAATGCTTCGTAGCCAAGCCACATCGAGAGAATAACGAGCAGGATGGCATTCGTGAACGCCGCGAGAATTCCTGCGCGGTGATAGCCATACGTTTTTTCGCTGTCCGCGGGGCGCTCGGCCCAGCGCATCGCGAGCCAGGAAATTCCCAGCGCGGGCACATCCGAGAGATTGTGCACGGCGTCGTTCAGCAGCGCGACGGACTTGCCGAGAACGCCGCCAAATATCTCGGCAACCACCAGGCCTAGCGTGGCCACCATGGCCCAGCCGAGCACGGAAGGCCGCAACGGCGGGTGCGAATGGCCATGGTGATCATGCCCGTGCGGATGGTGCACGTGGCCGTCGTGATGGCCGTGTTCGGGGTCGCCGTTGTGAGAGTGGTCGTGCATCCGGTCAGTCCATCTGCTCCGCAGACTTCATTTTACGCGACTGCAGCACTTTGCGCAGAGTTCGCGTAAAGATAAAACCGGACAGGCAGGAGTGTTCCCTTCGCGCAGCTGCCCTCGAAGCTCCCTTCGAAGCTCAGGGCAAGCAGGGTAAACAGAGCAAGCCTTCGCGGATCACAGCGAGCCTCCGCGGCGCTGGGCAAGCCTTCGTTTCTCGCGACTTCGCTCAGGCTAAACCTTCGCTTCTCAGGGCAAGCCTGTGCTACAAATGCTGCGGGCCAAACTGGGTTGCTGCCCGCTTAGTGGGAAGTTTGACACGTCCCCAGCGCGAATTCATTGACGCTGTTGGCGGCGGCTGCCAACATCGAACTAGCTTCCCTTTCCGCTTGCAACGCGGCGGGAATGGCCTGCGCACGGCTGTGCGTTGAGGGGCATGACGGTTCCCATCGCAAAACTGAGTTTCTGGGGAGTTCGAGGGTCGACGCCGACGGTGGATCCCGCGACGTGGCGCTACGGCGGGAATACGCCGTGCCTCGAATTAATCGCACCCGACGGCACGCAATTCATTCTGGATTGCGGGACGGGGCTGCGCATGCTGGGAAGCCGCTGGGGCGCGCCGAACGGCGGAGGAAATCCCGAGACGCACATTTTCGTGACGCACTATCACTGGGATCACATCCAGGGAATTCCGTTTTTTGCGCCGCTTTATGCGGAGAACAATGAATTTCATTTTTACAGTTTCCGCTCGAAGTTTCTGGGGCGCGACAGCCTGAAGCAAGTGTTTGAAGCGCAGATGGCGCTGCCGTATTTTCCGGTGGATATGTCCGCGATGAACGCGAAACGCAAGTTCAAGGAAGTAGAAGGCGGGGACACGTTCACGATCAAGGAAAACAAGATCACGGCGCGGTGGCTGAACCATCCGCAGGGGTGCCTCGGTTTTCGCATCGAGACCCCGGCGGGCACGGTAGTCTATGCGACGGACAACGAGCCGGGCGATCCCAAGCTGGACGAGAGTTTGCGCGAGCTAGCGGCGGGCGCGGACATTTTCATTAATGATGCGCAGTTCACTCCGGAGCAACTGGCGACAACGCGCAAGGGCTGGGGACATTCGTCCTGGCGCGAGGGAGTGCGGCTGGCACGAGAAGCCGGAGCAAAAACGCTGGTGCTGTTTCACCACGATCCGGACTCGACCGACCGCATGGTGGATTCGATTCTGCGGCAGGCGCGCGAGGAATTTGATTCCGTGTTTGCGGCAAGCGAAGGCATGGTGATCACGCTGGGGACGTCGGGAGACAGCGTGCAGGCGCACATGCCCGGGACGCGCACCTCCTCACGGCGCGAAGCGCAATTTAACGCGAAAGTTTCCGGAGTGACCGAAGGCGGAAAAGACTTTCAGGAAGAAACGGTGGTGCGCGACATTTCGCTGCAAGGCGCGCTCATCTCACTGAAGAACCTGCCCAGGCTGCAATCGGAATTGCAAGTGACCATGGAGACGCCGGGTGAAGATGGCCTGCAGACCATGCGCTTGAAGGGCTACGTGGTGCGCATTGACGCTGCCGTTGAGAAGGGGCACGTCGCGGTCGGAGTTGTTTTTACTGATTAAGTTCCTCGTGAGTACAAACCAATTTCCTGCCTCATTGATCAGGGAAGACTCCAGAGTTCCGGATAGCGGAACAGTATCCGGTTACCGCCGTTGTGAACTGTTTTCGTTGCGTTCCCAGCGTGGAAGAACTCCCGGATTACTTCCGTGTTGCCGACAATGGGGGAGCAACAGACATAATTCGCGCCAAATGCTGTTCGCAGCGGCTAACCCTTGGCCCTCGCTCGCGTCCATGTTTCACTTGGACGAGGGCATTTAGATGCTTGCTCATAATCGGCAAATGCGCCGCGCTTTGCTTATTGGAATCGTTGTTCAGCTTAGGAAGTAAGAGAACTTCCACCAAATGACAATGGCAACGATCGCAGGGACTGCAAAGACGAGCAGAGCAACTGGAGCCTCATCCTTGACGGAGTAGCCGGCCTTGTTGACGCCGAACCACATATTGACCAGCCAGCGGGAGATCCTGCCAATCGGGCGCCAAAGCTTCATCAAGCAGGTTGGGATTCTTGTCCGTAAAGGCGCGATAGAGGGCTTCGACCGAGTTGACTTCCTGGCGAGCGAGGGGAACAAAGTCTTCCGCCCCTCCTAGTTCTGTCTCTTTCTGTGTTTTCTCTTCATTGGCAGTCTGATCCATCAAGCATGGGCGGACGATCGAGTCGAAACTGACAGCAGGTCGGATAGACCGATCCTGCGCAAAAATTCCGCTCGCACACGGTCGGCCATCGCATTCACGACTTCGGCGCCGTCTTGCGTCGGGTCGATGTGCACGCGGAAAGGTCTCTTGCCAAAGGGCGCGTCGACCACCTTCACGATAGCGTCTGCGACCGCAGAGACATCCGCATCGGCCGGCACGATGGAGCTGAAGCCCTTGAGCACCTGGTCCGCGAATCCCGCATAGGGGCCCGCTTCATATTCAGCGGCTCGTGCTTTATCCGCGGGCGTCCCAGCGTGCGCGAAATGATTTGTGCCGCCGGTGAAGGCACCCGGAACGATGATCGAAGTCTCGATACCCCAACGTGTCAATTCGCGCGCGTAGATTACCGCCAGGGCATCCATGCCGGCCTTGGCCGCGAAGTATGGCGCCAGATAGGGAGGAGTTCCACCCGCGGCGCTACTGCTGGAGACCCAGACGACGAGGCCTTGCTTCTGCTTGCGCAATTGAGGCAGGGCTGCGCGGTTCACGCGTTGGGTGCTCAGGACATTTACGTCGTAGAGTTCCGCGAGCTGTTCGGGCGTGAACGCTTCGGCTGGACCAAAGACCATATGGCCGGCATTGTGGACGATGACGTCGAGGCGGCCGTTCTCCGCGATGATTCTGAGGATGCCAGCGTCGACGGATTTGTCTGAGACAACATCTAGCTCGACAGTGCGCAGATCAACGCCGTGTTTCGCGGCGTACTCATCAGCCAGCGCTACCTGAAGAGCGTTGCGGCCCTTTGTATCTCGCATCGCGGCGTAGACGATGTGGCCTGCCGTAGCAAGTGCCCGCGAAGCAAGAGCACCAAAGCCGCTTGATGCTCCGGTGACGACGATTACTTTCTTCATGACTATCTCCTTTTTTTTGTGACTGGCTCTGTCCAAAGGAAGAACGGATTTGATCAGTGACGCAAAGTCAGACCATGCCTCCGTTGGCACGAAGCAGCTGGCCATTGATCCAGGAGCCGTCGGGACCGGCGAGAAACGCGACGGCGGCGGCGATGTCTTGCGGCGTACCCAGGCGTTCCAGAGGGTTCATCTTCGCCATGCGGTCGATGAGCTCCTGCGACTTGCCGTTCAAGAACAGGTCGGTCGCGGTCGGGCCTGGCGCGATAGCATTGACGGTAATTGATCGGCCGCGGAGTTCCTTGGAGAGGATGGCGGTCAGAGTTTCGACGGCGGACTTGGTTGCGGAATAGATCCCATATGTCTCGAGCCTGAGGCCGATGACGCTGCTGGAAAAATTGATGATCCGTCCACCGGTGCGAAGCCGTTTGGCTGCTTCGCGCAGACCGTTGAATGTGCCCTTCAGATTTACGGCGATCAGGCGGTCAAACATCGCGTCATCCGTAGTGGCGATGCTCGACTGCGTCAGGATTCCGGCGTTGTTGACCAAGACGTCGACGCCACCGAACTCCTTTTCAGTTGCGTCAAACATGCGTGCCACCTCGGCTGGTTTGCTGACATCGGCTTGCACGGTTATCGCGTGCCCTCCAGCTGCTTTGATTTTTGTGGCGAGTGCAGCAGCTTCCGCTTCGCTACCTGCGTAGTTCGCAACTACGGAGAAGCCGTCTTGCGCAAGCCGCTCCGCGACCGCGGCTCCGATACCGCGGGATGCTCCCGTAATGATTGCCGTTCTTGTCACCATGGTTCTCCCTCCTGGCTTTCCAATTTGTCCAAGTTCGTTGGCATCTGTTTGGATACTGGCGCGTGCCATTTGGCCCATGCATTGTTAGAATGTCCAGCATGCGCGATGTGCATCTACGGAACCTGGATCTGAATCTCCTGCAGCCACTCCATGCGCTGCTTGAGGAACGGCACGTGACCCGCGCAGCCAGGCGCAGTTTCTTGAGTCAACCAGCCATGAGCCGGGCGTTGGAGCGGCTACGCGAGATGTTCGGAGATGCTCTCCTCGTTCGCAGTGGACGCGGCTACGAGCGCACGGTTCGGGGAGAACGTTTGCTCCGGGAGTTGGAGTCCCTCATGCCTCGACTCGAGGCCATGGTGGGAGGAGAAGAATTCGTTCCAGCACAGAGCCATGAACGATTCCGCATGGCGCTGACTGACCACGCATCCGTGATTCTGATGCCATCGCTCCTGGCACTTGTAAGGAGAGCAGCGGCTCACGTAAGGCTTGAAGTATCCGCGTGGCGAACGGAAGCATATGAGGATGTCGCAGCGGGCAGAATTGACACCGCTCTCAGTGCAGAAGAAGCGCCTCCTGCGCTGGAAAGCGAAGTACTCTTCAACTTGGATTTTGTTTGTCTGGTGGGTTCCGCTCAGCGAGTTCGCACGCGCCGCTTTACGCTGAAACAATATCTGCAATTTCAGCACGCGCAGGTCGAAACGTTGGAGGGCCAACAAACCCTGGTGGATCGCCCTCTCGCGCAGCTTGGCGCGAAGCGGCGTGTGGCGCTCACTCTTCCATTCTTTGTGCCGGCGATCTTTGCGATCGCCCAAACGGATTTGATCCTAACTGTGCCTCGCAAACTGGCAAAAATTACCGCTGCGATAGCTGGTGTACGCGTGGTGGAGCCTCCTCGCGAGATTAAAGCCTTTCCGTATTTCATGGCATGGCATCCGCGACTGACTGGCGAACCTGCGCATGCATGGTTCCGCGACCAACTGAGGATGGCTGCCCGGACAATTTGAGCCGTCGGGGGCGACAGTGTTCCTCACATTGGATAAATTACGCTTCACTTTGTGCTAGCTTGGCAGGGGCAATTTTGCACTTCGTCGGAGAGTGTGGGGCAGCACACGCTTCCTAGAGCGCATACTTCCTATTGAGGATCAGCCATCGGAACGCCAGCCAATTCCACTGAATCCGTAGACGCGGCGTCTTCATTTCGCTCAGAAATGAATGAGCCGGCGATTCAGGCGACAGCGACAGCCTTCCTCGTTCTTTTTAGCATCGTGGGACTAGCTCTTTGGGGACTTCCTTATTATTACGATTTCATGGTTCAGCAATTCGGCTGGACGCGCGCGCAAGTCACGTCCGGCAATGCGTTGAGCAAACTTGTGGTTGGACCGATCTTCGGCTTTATAGCTGGATGGCTTGTGGACCGGTTCGGCCCTCGGCGTTTGATGATGGCGGGGATTTTGATGGCTGGAGCCGCGCTTATCGGATTGGGCAGCGTGTCCACGCTAGGAATGTTTTACTTTTTCTACTTTTTCAATGCGTTGGGCTACGTTTGCGGCGGGCCGTTGCCGAATCAAGTGCTGCTGACGCGCTGGTTTCAAAAGTCGCGTGGCAAAGCAATGGGGATTGCGTACCTCGGCATTGGATTGGGAGGGGCGGTCGTTCCGTGGATCTCACATTACCTTGTGCAGCATTTTGGATGGCAGGCAGCGCTTCGGTGCCTGGGATTGCTTGTCATTGCGATTGCTTTTCCGCTGGCGCTCTTTGTGAAGGAGCCACAGGTGTCGCGCCCAATCGTCCCCGCCAAGGGCAGCGGTTCGTGGACCAGCGCTTTTAGGAGCGGACCTTTGTATTTGTTGATCGCGGGAAGCATGTGTTCCATAGCGGTCGTGAGCGGAACGCAGCAGAATCTGAAATTGTTTCTGACCATGGACGTGCATTACGGGCAGGGACAAGCAACGCGGTTGTTGTCCCTTGTACTGGCCTCGAGCATGGCGGGGCGTTTGCTGATGGGCTGGCTGGCGGACCGCTTTGCGAAGAAGTACGTCATGATTTTAATTTACGTGATTGTCGCGGGGGCGATTCCGTTTTTGTTCGCAAGCGGATCGCCGCCTATGATGTATGCGTTTGCGATTCTGTTTGGGATTGGCCTGGGCGGCGACTATATGATCGTGCCGTTGATCACCGCGGAGATTTTCGATGCGCAATTGCTCGGCAGATTGCTGGGAGTCATTCTGACGGCCGGCGGGATCGCAGAAGCCGTTGCTCCCTGGGTTGTGGGGCGCATCCGGGATGTCACCGGCAGCTATTCGCGGGCATTTGTTTTCTTGATTGCGGCGGCGTTGTTGAGTGCGCTGGCAGCGGCGTTCTTACCCAAACGCGCGGTGCGCGCGTGAGCGCGGTTCCGATCCTGCGGCTGGGCGCAGTCAAGGACGTGCGCCTCCTCAAAGACCATCTCCGCTCTCGCGGCCTGCATATTCCGTGCGATACCGAATTGCTTGCGGGAGCGGAGTCACCTCTGCTTCAGCCGCTCGAGCGCGGCGGCTTCAAATTTTGCAACCGGATCGCCGTGCAACCGATGGAGGGCTGGGATGCGCATCCAGACGGCAGCCCAAGCGAATATACGCAGCGCCGCTGGCGGCGATTCGGGAGCAGTGGCGCGAGCCTCATTTGGGGAGGCGAAGCGGTCGCCGTCTCGCACGAAGGCCGGGCGAATCCGAATCAACTTGTTATTGCGCCACACACTCTTGCTGGTTTGGCGAAGCTACGAGCCGCGCTTATTGAATCTCATCGGGAGACGACCGGAAGCGATAAAGCGCCGCTTATCGGGTTACAGCTCACGCATTCGGGGCGCTACTGCCGCCCCAGCGTCCACGATCGGCCCGAGCCGAAGATTCTCTATCACCATCCGATCCTTGATGCGAGAGTTGGCCTGTCTGGCGATTCGAAATTATTGACGGACGAACAGATTGGCGGAATTGTTGAAGACTTTCATCGCGCGGCGCGCGCGGCGCGCGATTTGGGTTTTGATTTTGTGGATATCAAACATTGCCACGGCTATCTCGGGCACGAATTTCTGAGTGCGCATACGCGGTCTGGAAAATACGGAGGCTCTTTCGAGAACCGCACGCGCTTTCTTCGCGAAGTTGTGAAAGGTGTGCGGTCGGGCGCTCCCGGATTACAGATCGCGGTGCGTCTCTCTGCGTTTGACTCCGTGCCGTACCGGCCGGATCCCGGGACATCGGTTCCGGGGAAAATGGGAATCGGAATCCCCGAGCCGCATGGACATCTGATTCCTTATCATTGGGGCTTTGGGGTGAACGAATCTTGTCCCACGGAGATGGACCTCTCCGAAACGAAAAAGTTTCTTGCGCTTCTTGAGGATCTCAAAATTGTGTTGGTCAACTTGACGGCCGGAAGTCCCTACTACAACCCTCACATCCAGCGTCCGGCATTTTATCCGCCCTCGGACGGCTATCATCCGCCGGAGGATCCGCTCGTTGGCGTGGCGCGGCAAATGGAAATGGTGCGAGAGCTGAAATCGCAGCTTTCGAAGATGATTATTGTGGGGACAGCGTACAGCTATCTGCAGGACTTTCTCCCTCATGTGGCCCAGGCGGCCTTGCGCGAGGGGTGGGTCGATTTTATCGGGATGGGGCGCATGATTTTGCCTTATCCCGGGCTGCTGCTTGACGCTGCGGAAGGGAGGTCCGTCCAACACCGGCTGGTTTGCAGAACGTTCAGCGACTGCACCACCGCGCCTCGCAAGGGCTTGCCATCCGGCTGCTATCCTTTGGACGAGCATTACAAAACTTCTGAGCTCGCGGCAAAACTAAAAACAGCGAAAGCGATAAGACGATGAACTCAGCGTCGCCGTTCGATCGGCAGCGAAAACATCGCAAGGTACAGGGCATCGCGGCTGCGCTGCTTCCGTTCGAGAGCGACGGCAGCGTGGCCGTGGACGCGTTTCAGAAACATTTAGTAGCCACGCAGCGCGCGGGACTCACGCCGGCGGTCAACATGGACACGGGCTATGTGAATTATCTTTCGGAAGCGGAGAAGTTGAGCGTCTTGGAGTGGACCCGCGAGGCTTTGGGAGAGAATGTGCCGTTTGTTGCGGGCGCTTATATCGAGGGACAGAGCGGACGAGTCGCCGAGCTCTATCGTAAGCAAATGGATCTCATCGCCGGATTAGGCGGCACTCCAATACTGTTTCAGACGAGCCAGCTTCATGGAAAATCCGCCCAGGAGAAAGCGGAGATTTACCGGGAAACGTGCCGCGGATATCCAGCCGTTCTGGCTTTCGAACTGGGACGAATGTTTGCTCCCAATGGCGAGATTTTTGACACCGAGACCATCTTGCGTTTGATGGAGATTCCAGAGATCAAAGGAATCAAGCATTCTTCCCTGGATCGGTTCGTCGAATTGGAACGGCTGTCGCTGCGCGACGTTCGCAGGCCAGACTTTCGCATTTACACGGGAAATGATCTGGGCATCAATATGATCGAATATGGATCCGACTATTTGCTCGGACTGGCAACCTTTGCTCCGGAAAAGTTCGCGGAGCGCGACCTTTACTGGGAGAAAGCCGATCCCCGGTACTTTGCCCTGTCCGATGCGCTGCAGTATTTGGGAAATGCCGCATTTCGCGAACCGGTGCCCGCTTATAAACATTCCGCAGCGGTTTTCCTGCACCTGGCTGGGAGAATCCCCAGCAACAAGACTCACCCGAAGAACACGGTGCGCCCCACCTGGGAGGAAGAACTGATGCGCGATTGCTTGCGGCGATTGGGTGGGTGAGCAGTGACGCGGCGACCGGCAAGTGGCTCTGTGGATTCAGTATCCGGAGTACAATCAGCGAAGACGCAACTCCGAGGAGACTTCGCGCAAGATGGGCGCCTTTTCCACTTTGGAGACATCCTGGCAAGATGCCCGCTACGGCGTGCGTATGCTGCGGAAGAATCCTAGTTTCACTGCGGCAGCTGTTCTCACCATCGCGATCGGCATCGGCGCCAACACTGCCATCTTCACTCTTTTCGACGCCATACTTCTCGAGTCTTTGCCCGTCCGCGAGCCGTCGCAACTTGTTCTCTTCTCGGATAGCACCGCAGAAGGTGCGCAAACCAGCACTTCGCCGCCGATCGGGCAATGGGGGCGTTTCAACAAGGAGTCTTACGAATATCTGAAGTCGCAGGCGTCGCCGTTCGAGTCGTTGTGTGCGTTCCGCAGCGGCACGGCGACGGTCAGCGTTCGCATGCCGGGGGAGAACAGGAAATTATTTTGCGACTCTTGGCGTGGATGCCGCCCTCGGGCGCACGCTTTCCGACAAGGATAACTATCCGAACGCTCCGCCGGTCGCGGTCGTAAGCAACGGGTATTGGAGGCAGCGTCTTAACTCCGACCCATCAGCGGTGGGCAGAGTCGAAATTCTGAATGGCTTGCCGGCTACCATCGTCGGCGTAGCACCCCCGGAATTCTTTGCAAGCGCTTCGGCAGCAGGTGGAAGCGAGTCTTGACGAGGAGCGGCTTACCGCACGGTTGGTCAGTTTTTTCGGGGGGATTGCGCTATTTCTGGCGTGTATAGGGTTGTACGGTGTGACAGCGCAGGGCGTTCTGCGCCGAACCAGGGAGATCGGCGTGCGCATGGCGCTGGGCGCGCGGCGGCGAGACATTCTTGGCATGATTCTCCGCGAGACGGCATTGTTACTCTGCGCCGGTCTGCTGCTTGGGCTTCCCTTGTCCTACCCAGCTTCGCGGGCGATTTCCAGCCAGCTTTTTGGGCTAGGTGCCGGAGACATTTTTTCATTCATTATCGCGGTCGCGATGCTCGCTGCGGTGATGGCTCTAGCTGGATTCTTGCCAGCGCGGCGAGCGAGTCGGGTCGACCCCATCGTTGCACTGCGCGATGAATAATTTGTTCCGCATTCGGAATTACCCTAGACAAAGAGAGCTGGAATTCTCCCACAACGGCGTGCAGGCTCGCTTCTGGGAAATCGAGAACTCCCATCGGGACTCCCACGAACGGCGAGTTCGTCATAAGATACGCAGCACTTTGAGGCACAGAAGCAAATACGATGGCGTTGTCGTCGGCTCTGGCCCGAACGGATTGGCCTCGGCTATTGTACTGGCGCGCGCGGGGCGATCGGTTTTGGTGCTTGAAGCCGAGGAGCGAATTGGCGGGGGGGTGCGTTCGCAGGAGTTGACGCTGCCTGGATTCACGCACGATGTGTGTTCGGCGGTGCATCCGATGGCGGTTGCTTCGCCGTTTTTGCGAACGCTGCCATTGGGCGAACACGGGCTTGAGTGGATTTATCCGCGAATTCCGCTGGCGCATCCGTTTGACGATGGGAGCGCGGCGATTCTTGATCGATCCATCGAGAAGACGAGTGAATTGCTGGGAGCGGATGGAGAGGCTTATCAAAGGCTTGTTGGGCCGATCGTTGAAAAGTGGGGCTTGCTTGAAGATTTTATTTTGGGGCCGCTTGGGATTCCGCGGCATCCGGTGGTGGCTGGCCTGTTTGGATTGCATGCGCTACAGTCGGCGACTCGGCTGGCAAAATCCAATTTCAAATCGGAGGTGGCTCGGACGCTTTTTGCGGGACTGGCGGCTCATTCGTTGATGCCGCTCGAGTCGTGGGGAACTTCGGCGGTAGGGCTTGTGATGGGAGCGCTGGCGCATGGACGAGGGTGGCCGATTGCGAAAGGTGGCTCGCAGCGGATCGCGGACGCTATGGCCTCCTATCTGCGTTCGCTGGGCGGAGAGATTGTTACCGGAGTGCGCGTTCGCTCGCAAAAAGAGTTGCCGCCTTCCAAAGTTGTTTTGTGCGACGTGTCGCCGCGCGGATTGATGGAAATTGCTGGAGAGAGTTTTCCGGCCAGCTATCGTCGTGCTCTTGAGAAATTCGTGTATGGTCCCGGCGTGTTCAAAGTGGATTGGGCGCTGCGCGGCCCGATACCTTGGAAGGCGCGGGAGTGCGCGGAGGCAGGGACAATACATATCGGAGGGACGATGGAAGAGATTGTCAGCTCCGAGAGCGAATGCTGGAGGAATAAGATTTCCGAACGGCCGTATTTGCTGCTCGCACAATCGAGTCTCTTTGATCCTTCGAGGGCGCCGGCCGGTTGCCACACGGCCTGGGCGTATTGCCATGTTCCGAGCGGGAGTGTTGTCGACATGACGGAGCGAATTGAGGCGCAGGTCGAGCGGTTTGCGCCAGGCTTCCGGGAACAGATCCTCGCGCGCTCCACGAAATCGCCCGCGCAGATGGAGCAGGGTAACGCGAATCTTGTGGGCGGAAGTATCTCCGGAGGGGCAAATTCGTTGCGTCAGCTTTTTCTGCGCCCCACATCGCGGTTTTATGGAACGCCAGTGAAAGGATTGTTTCTTTGTTCGGCGTCCACGCCCCCGGGAGGCGGCGTGCACGGAATGTGCGGTTATCATGCAGCGACGCGGGCGCTCAAAGGGATCACCTGAGCCTGAGGAAAATTTCCAGTTGGTCCGTTTTGTGAATGCTGTCGGTATTGGCAGACACAATTTCCAGACGGAGGTTTTGAATGGGCGCTGAAACGCAGCCCGAAATCACCCGGAGGAGCCGCAAATTGCGCGGTAGAGACTGGCTCTCCGCGTTGCCTTCCGATTCTGTTCTGTCTACTCGGCCGCTGCGGCCAATTATCTTGTGGAGTGCAGCGCTGGATTCAGGAGTATCCGTTCAACCGCTGATCGAGAAGCGCGGGTATTTCATTCCCTGTAAGCAGATTTGCAATTTCGCGGGATGGTGCTCAATCGGAGGCTAGCTTACTTCGGCGATTTTTTTGTCGAGGTGGGCGAGGGCCGCTTCAAGGGACTTGCGGTGATTCGGGTTTGTCGCGGATTCGAGGTCATGGACGATTCGGATTCGGGAAAGCTTCAGGTCTTTGCATTCCAGCTCGCGGCGGAGTTGTTCCGGGCTTTTGCTGTTGTTGCCGTAATGCCCGTGCGGAGCTTCGCCTGCTTCCACTTGTGCTTCTACGTCTTTGCTTTCCCAGCCTCGCGCCATACCGTTAGTTTGACACATTTTGCAGCAGGAGCGTGTGTTTATCCGCGAGAAAGTTGGTGGGCGGCTCAGGCGCTGGCGGCGCGGCTCCGCCGCAAAACAGGACGCTGCGTGCGCATAATGGCGGCGAGTGCGCTTTGCGCGTCGCGGGCCCGCTTCTCGGCAAAAATGCCCTGATAAGAAAACTCGGCGGCATTGCCTGGCCAGCGGACCTGCAAAATCCTCCGTGACATTATCCGTGAGGTGCTTGCGGAGGAAATTTCCGCAGCGGGAATGACCAGAAGCGGCTGGAAATGCGAGTCCAGCGCATAAATGTGTTCCGTGCCGACAAAAAGTTGGACGGACGCGGGACGAGCATTGCGGGCTTGATACCTTCCGCCATTTACGATGGCATGAGCACCAAGCTCGCGCGCTTTTTCCTCTGCGATGGAATGCGACGGCACGGGAGGCAGGAGAATTGCCGCAAGAAACATGACGAGACCGGCGATTGCAGCGAACCAACTATTCCAAAGGCTGAGCGGAAGAACCACGAGCGCGGCGCCCGCAAAGCCCAGAACGATGCGGAAAGCCGTCCACGAAGAAGGACTATGGCGAATTTGCAGGAGCCTGGGAGTGTTGTGAACGACCGCAAACAGCATGCCGATCGCGGCGCTGCGAAGCCTCGATTGCGTTTCTTCGGGCTGAGAAGTCGAAGTGGCTGGGGCCGTACTCATTCTACCTCGTTAGATTACGCGCGCGGCTTCACGGTTTCAACGAATGTATCTCACGCATGCGCGCGAAAGCCCGCCGGACGTGCGGGACAGTGATCGAGCCGCCGACGATCAGTGCGACATTGAGTGCGTCAATGACTTCTTCACGCTTCCAGCCTTCCTCCCCGCAGCGAACGAGATGATACGTGATGCAATCGTCGCAGCGGAGAACGGCGGACGCGACGAGGCCCATAAGTTCCTTCGTTTTCGAGCCGAGGGCGCCTGGCTCGTAGGCCTGATGATCGAGAGCGAAGAAGCGCTTCATGCCGAGGTGGCCGCAATTCAGGATTTCCTCGTTCAAGTCGGCGCGAGATTTCTGAAAATCGTCGAGACGGTCTGCCATGATTCCTCCGAGAGTGGCGCGGCTATTATGAGGCAAATCGGGTTGTCCGCGCGGGACGCGAATTGGTTTTTGCTCTGGTGCAAAACAGAGTTGGCGATCGCGCGATGGTTAGTCCGCGACTGCCGCGAGAGCTTTTCCCACAAGTTCTCGTGCGCCGGACTTGCCGGCCAAAATCAGATTTGCCCATTCCGCTCCCACCTGCGATAAGCGGACGGATTCGCTGGTGAGCGATTCCGGGCCGCCGGAATCGGCACCTCCAAAATAAACGCGGTCCATGGGCTGCGCTGCCGCGATGCGGTTCTTCGTGTACTGTCCAGGGACGGACATGAACATGGGATGGCCGCGCCGGTAGATGCGGACCTCGATTGGCTCGACATTGAACTCGGGAAGGACTTTCTGGAAGTCGGTGAGAACGCGAGCGGCGAGCGTTTTGCAGTCTTCTTCGTCGAGCAGTGTGGAGCGCTGTTCCTCGCCGAGCGGAGTGTAGAAGGAAAGGATATTATTTTTTTGTTTGTAGCCGGAATCGTCGCGGACGGTCCAGTCGGCGACGATGAAGTCGGTAAAGGAATTGCCGGGGCACCAATTATCGTAGCCGCGATTGTAGACGGGCCTATCGAAGATAAGGTTGACGACGGGATACGGTGCATACCGCGTGCGGCGCATGGCGGTTCGCTGCTCGGGGGGCAGGCCGAGGACGACGCGCGAGGTGATGTGTTTCGGCGTACACATCAGGACGGCTTTCGCGGAAACGGTGGAGAGTTGTCCTTCACGGAAATAGGTGACGTTCACCGCGTCCTTTTCCTGGACAACGCCAACGACTGTTGCGTCGCTGAGCATGCGGTCTTTGTATTTCGGCTGGAGAATTTCGACGAGCTTGTGCGTGATGCACCCGAGGCCGCCGGGCAAAATGGCCCGCTTGCCGTCGCCGCCGGTGAAAAGATCGTTCGCGTTGTACAGGCCGATGTAAGCCGAAGTGTCTTTCGACGTTGCCGCCCAGTTCGAAGGGCCGAAGATGTCCCACCATTGCTGAACTTCGGGCACGTAGCCCGCCGTGAAATTCGAAAGGGGCAGCGCGTCCAGTTCCGCCATGCGTTCCTTAATTTTTATTTTCAAAACGTCTTCGCGGAATTTTACGAAGCTGGCGACGACTTCTTTCGGATAGGGAAGTTGCGTGATGCCGGTTTTCCAGGTGTCCGGCACGTAGGTCTTATTTACCAGCGTGGGGTCGGGCATGTTCACGAGGGGCAGTTTCAGTCCGATTTCCGAGGCGAGCTGATCGCCCTCATCGCCGCGATACGCGTAGGCAGAGCCTGTGGCGAAGGGCTGGCCGTCAAATTCCTCCTGGTAAGCGTTGCCGCCGAAGTGCTCTTCTTTTTCCAGCATAAGCCAATCTTTGCCACGAAGAAAATAGGCCGCGGAAAGTCCCGCGACCCCTCCGCCGACGATGACGACGTCCGCCTTAGCCTTGGGGCTCGGGTGGTCGAAGTGGTGGCCGTCGCGGACCTGGTGGCAGATTTCAAAATGTTCGCCTTCGACGCGCGGCGCGCCCGTGGATTTGGAATCTTTCGACGTGGAATCCGGCGAAGGAATAAGCGCGGCGTCAACAGGACAGCCCGACGCGACGGAACCGGCGACCACGAACTTGATGAAATTACGGCGCGAGTGCGACATGGAACCTCCTAGGGTCTTTCCAGCAAGTGCTGCGCTTCCGATCCGATACTGCGCATCCGTATGCGATACCAGATGACGATGAGCACTACGGAAACTACAAAAATCAGGGTGGAGATGGCGTTGATTTCCGGCGTGATGCCGCGGCGCAAACGAGCCCAAATTTCGAGCGGCAGAGTATTGTCGCGGCCGAGGAGGAAAAAGGTCACCGCGATTTCGTCCATCGAAAGAGTGAAGATGAGAAGTCCTGCCGCGATGAGGGAAAGCTTGAGATTGGGCAGCGTGATGTGCCAGAAGGTTTGCCATGGCGTTGCGCCCAGGTCGAGCGAAGCTTCTTCCTGGGCGCGATCGAGTTTTTCAAGGCCCGCGAAAACCTCGGTGGTGGCTACGGAAATGAGCGCAGTGCCGTGGCCAAGAAAAACCGTCAGCAGGCTTAGCTGCATACGGGCGAAAACGACGAACATCAGCAAAGAGAGCCCCGTGATGATGCCGGGAAGAATCAACGGGAGCTGAACCAGCCGGCGAAAAAGCGATTTGCCGGGGAAGCTGGCGCGATCGAGAGCCAGCGCGGCGAGCAAACCTAAAATCAAGGAAAGAGCAACGGCGCCCGATGCCACGAGGAGACTGTTGAGCACGGAATCCCAGATGGGGCTGTCGGCGAAGAGCTGGCGATACCAATCCAGCGTGAGCTGCTGCGGCGGAAAGCCGCCGACGCCGTCGCGATTGAACGAATACAGAATGAGCACGACGATCGGCAGGTAAATGAAAGCGAAGACGAGCGCCGAATAAATCGCAAGCAGCGGTGCGCGGCGCGTTGGATACTGGCTGCTCATTTGAAAGACCAATGTCTTTCGAGACGCTCGGTGAGAAACAGCAGGGAAAGGGTGATGCCGAGTATGCAGACGGAAATCGCCGCGCCCAGCGGCCAGTCGTAGGACGCGCCGAACAGCGTCTGCACGATATTGGCGATCATCGTGCCGGAGGAGCCGCCGACGAGAAGCGGGGCGAGGAAATCGCCTAGAGAGAGAACGAACGCAAACGTGGCTCCGGCGAGAAGGCCGGGCATCGAAAGCGGCAGGATCACTCGAAAAAAAGTGGAGGCGGGACCGGCGCCAAGATCCTGCGACGCCTCGACGATCGGGCGGGGGATGTGCTCGAGCGATGCGTAGATCGGAAGAAACACGAACGGCGTGTATATGTGCGTCAGCATCAGCACGACAGCAAACGGGCTATAGAGAAGAAAGCCGACAGGCGCGTGCGTGAAATGAAAGTATTGGAGAAATCCGTTGAGCACGCCGTCGCTGCCGAGGATCGTTTTCCAGGCGTAGCCGCGAACGAGATAGCTGACCCAGAGCGGAACGATCACGAGCTGATAGAGCAATTCCTTGCGCGCGCCGGAATGAAACGAGAGGTAATAAGCGAGCGGGTAGCCGAGCAGGAGAGAGCAGAGCATGACGGAGGCGGCGATGCGCATGGTACGGAAGAGAACTTCCGCGTAGAGCGGGTTGGTGAGAAGCTTTTGATAATTGGCGAGATTCCAGTGATGCACCAGAGTTCCGTCCTGCACGGCCCAGAAGCTGTGGGCAAACATCAACGCGTAGGGAAGCAGCAGGAACAAACCAACCCAGAGAAGCGGCGGCACGGAGACGATCGTTTTGTAAGCGCGCGAGTACATGGCCAAGTCAGTCCGCGACGCGGATAGCGTCCGCAATCGCGAAAACAAATTCGTGTTCTCCCGTGAGTGGACCGGAGGCGGAGAGACGTACGCGCGCAAGCTGGCCTTCGCCGCAATCCACTTCCAGCAGTTCGCTGGCGCCGGCGTAGATTTGCTGCCGGACGACGCCGCGAAATTTAACTTCACTGATCTGCCGCTTGCCATCGGTGCAGAGGCGAATCGCTTCCGGCCTGAGAGAAAAGACCGCGGGACCGTCCGCGTCCTCCAGCGGCCAGCGCAGAGCGCCGCACGTTGCGATGCCGCGGCGGATTTCACCATGTAAAACGTTGGTTTGCCCTATGAAACGCGCGGTATAGGCCGTTGCAGGGCGCGAGTAGATTTCGCGCGGCGAAGCCACCTGCTCGAGCGCGCCATCGCGCAGCAGGGCGATGCGGTCGGAAAGCGCCATGGCTTCTTCCTGATCGTGAGTCACGAAGAGAAACGTGATGCCGATCTCGCGTTGCAGCCCTTTTAGCTCGCTCTGCATTTGCTTGCGCAGATTCGCGTCCAGCGCGGAAAGCGGTTCGTCGAGAAGCAGAAGTTTCGGGCGATTTACGAGGGCACGTGCCAATGCGACGCGCTGTTGCTGGCCGCCGCTCAGGGTGGAGGGACGCGCGCCCGCGAACTCCGCCATTTTCACCATCTTTAAGGCTTCGTTCACACGGCCGGGGATTTCGCTCTTGGGAGCGCCCTGCACGCGTAACCCGTACGCGATGTTATCTCGTACATTGAGATGCGGAAACAACGCGTAGTTCTGGAAGACAGTGTTGACGCGGCGTTTGTACGGCGGAAGCGTATCCAGCCTTTCGCCGGCCATCCAGATTTCTCCTGACGTGGGTTGTTCGAACCCGGCGATCAGCCGCAGCAGAGTGGTTTTGCCTGAGCCGCTTTCCCCGAGCAACGTGAGAAATTCTCCCGAAGCGATGTTCAGTGAAATATTCTTCAAAACCTCGCGTGCGCCAAAACGCTTGGCCACCGCGCGTACTTCGAGCAGTGGACCTTCGGCATCCACGGAAGAATGCTGCGGAATGGCGGCGGAGCTCATTGCGCGGCTTTCACCTCGTTCCAGATTTCGTTGTACTTTGCGCGGCGCGGAACGTCCTGCCAGAAATAAATGCGCTGCATGTATGCGTCAGGATTGTCCATGTGCAGATTTTTCTTTTCCTCGGGCGACATGAAAGCGGCCGCTTCAGGATTGGCGGGTGCATAGCCGGTCACGTCCGTAACCATTTTTTGAGTCTGCGCCTCAATCAGATATTCCAGGAACTGCTGCGCAAGCTCCTTGTGCTGGCTGGCGGCTGTGATCATCAGGTGGTCGATCCACCCAGTTGTGTTCTCTTTAGGGATCAGCTCTTTGATCGGGAATCCCAGCTTACCCAGCTGGTTAGTCATCAGCGGCCAACCCATGGCCATGACCACTTCGTGGTTTTGAAAGAGGTTGGTCAGCTCCCCGCCCGTGGACCAGATCTTGCGAATGTTTGGTTTGAGCTCAATGAGCTTTTTCTTGACAGCTTCGAGTTGCGCGTCCGAGAGATTGTACAACTGTCCGGGATCAGGCTTGTCGTAACCGAGAACTTGAGCCGCCATATAAATGGTGGAGAGGTCGTCCCACACCGAGATTTTATTTTTGAGGATGGGGTCCCACAGGGCTCCCCAGGAATCCGGCTCTTGATCGATCGCCCTGAAGTCGTACAACAGTGGATTGGGGCCCCACATGAAGGGAACGCCATAGGTCTGTCCATTGGCTTTGACGAGCGGCATGCCTGTCAGTTTCGGAGAGATTTGAGAATAGGCAGGGAATTTGGAGAGATCGAGAGGGGCGGCAAGACCGGTGCGCGCAATCATGGTTGCGACGTCACTGGAAGGAGAAATGACATCGTAGTTGGATGCGCTGCCGCCGCGAAGTTTCGCGACAAGTTCGTCGCTCGAACCCATGTAGGCGGCCACGACCTTGCAGTGGTGGGCTTCCTCAAATGCGTGTACAAAGGAAGGATCAGCGTATCCCTCCCAGACGAGCAAGCTGAGCGTGTCTTCCGTTTTCTTGCAGGCGCCGCAGGCCATTGCCAGCGCCACAATCCCAAGTACCATGCTTCGACGCTTCATGCTGTCCCCCGCTTTTGCAACATCTACATTGCCGCTCGCCGCCTACGGCGCTAGAAGGTCGGCGGCGTATTTACCCACAACAGCCACGTCTCGGAACGGCCGGGATTTTTCCAGCGGTGCGGCGTCGAGCTCTCGAAATAGAGGCTGTCTCCGGGCCTCAGCCGGTAATGCTCTTTGCTGTTCAGCCAGATTTCAAAATCGCCGCGAAGGACATGCAAGAACTCCTCTCCTTCGTGCGAATAGGATTCGCCGCTGCCCCCCCCGGGTTTGATACGAAAAAGATGCGGCTCCATCGCCGTTTGGCCCCAGGCCAGGAGTTCCATGCGCACCCCAGGAGTGGTTTCCAGGATTTTTCGTTGGCTAGGCCGGACGAGCCGGGGATTTTCCGCCGCCGTTTCAAAAAGAGAGAGGATATTTGTGCGGTAAAAACGCGCGATGCGCCGCAACGTCGAAATCGAAGACCGCATTTGCCCGCGCTCGAGCGCGCTGAGGAATCCGACGGAGACTTTGGTTGCGCGCGCTACTTGCACGAGGGACAGCCCGCGCTTCGTGCGTAGCCGCCGGAATCGCTGTCCCGGCAAAGGAGCGGCATCCACCGGCGCCGAGACAACGCCCTGGCGCTTGAGTTCGTGGACAATCGCAGCAGGATTCAATCCGCGCGCGCGCCGCAGAAAAACCGCGCGTTGCAGCAGGCGAACATCAGACTCTGAATACAGCCGATAGCGGCTCCTGGTTCGCTGCGGGGAAACGAGTCCCATAGCCTCCCAGGCACGCAACGCGGAGGAAGAGATGCCAACGCGCCGCGCCACTTCACCGATGCGCAACGGGCGATGCCCCCCTCGATTTGCCGATGGCTTGGAGAAATTCTTTCCGCTTGACACGGCTCCCGGCTTTCTCTAAGTTTGCGGGATTATAGTAAGGTTTCCGGGGCACAGCAATACCGAAGAATCCGGGGGAAAAGAATTCTTCGGCACCGGGGGTAAGTTCATGAAAGTGGTTGAGAAGCTTGGGCTGAGCCATGCGCTCTGTCTCCGCAACGTTGTTTCCCTTCCTATTCTCGCGCTGAGTTTTCTTCTCGTGGCTCCGTTTGCCTCGGCGCAGAGCACGGGCGGTCGCATCCGCGGCACCGTCAGCGACCCAAGCGGCGCTTCGGTGGCCGCCGCCACGGTCACGCTCATCAACGATGCGACGCACTCCACGCGCGACGTGCAGAGCGGCGCGAACGGCGAATACATCTTCATCGAGGTGCCCGTCGGCAGCTACGAAATCGACGTCACCCAGGCAGGCTTCAAAAAGTTTGTGCGCAAGGGCATTACCCTCGATTTGAACGAAGTGGTCAGCGTGGATATCACGCTGCAGCTCGGCTCCGCGGCGGAAAGCGTCGAAGTTACCGGTGAGCCTCCGGTCGTGGACACCACCTCGACACAGCTCGGCGCGGTCGTCAATGAACGCGCCTCAACACAGTTGCCTCTGAATCAACGTGACGTCTATCAACTGCTCCAGTTGCAGCCCGGCGTGCAGTCGCAGTTAGGCAACGATCTTTTTTACGGCTCCGACAAGCCCGGCGTCGTTACCGTCAACGGCGGCCGCGGCCGTTCCAACAACTACTCCGTGAACGGCGGCGATGGCAACGACCTCTTTGCCAATCTTCCCGCCATCGAGCCTTCTCCCGACAGCATCGAAGAGTTCCGCGTGATCACGAATACCTTCGATGCCGAGTACGGCCGCAACTCCGGCTCGGTCGTCAACGTGGTGACCAAGTCCGGCACAAATAAGATCCACGGCAGCTTCTACGAATTTTTTCGCAATGATGTTCTCAACGCCCATCCCTTCACGTTTTTCGCCGCTCCCAAGCCGGAATTCCGCCAGAATCAGTTCGGCGGCACTTTCGGCGGCCCCATAAGAAAGGATAAGACATTCTTTTTTGGCTCTTATGAAGGCCGCCGGATTGTGCAGGGCATCGTCTCTCAACCGATCGATGTGCCTACGGCCGCGAACCTCACCAGCGGCAATTTCTCTACGTTGGTGGGTGGGGTACCCGCTTCGACGTTCGCCGGATCTCTTACCGACGCCACAGTCGCCAACATTCTCCAGAACCGCTGCGGAAGCAACGCGCCCTCCTCCGTCCCCCTGAACCAAAGGCTCTCTGCTGCGGCGCAGTCGCAGGTCGCAGGCGTGGCTGCCGGCGGCGCTCCGGTCGCGTATAGCTCGATTTTCCAGGGCAATATCATTCCCATCGGATGTTTTGATCCCGTCGCCCTCAGCCTGCTCCAGTACGTTCCCGGCGCGGGCGGCAGCGGCGGAGTGCAAGTCACTCCGAACACCACGGATCGCGGCGACCAGTTCCAGATCCGCGTCGACCACAATTTCAACAACAATCAGAAAACCGCCTTCTATTACTACTTCGACGACGACAACACCCTCGACCCCTTCGCAAAATTCCAGGCCTCCGGCGCCACCACCGGCAACTTCCCCGGCGTCTACGCCACGCGCACCCAGCAGCTGAATATCACGCACACATCCACGATCGGCTCGACTGCCGTGAATGAAATTCGCTTCAGTTATTTTCGTGAGGGCCAGCTCAAATTTGACTCCCCAACGCGCACGAATTCCATCCAGGCTTCCTGCGGAAGCGGTGCAGCCGCGGCATTCTGCTTCACCGGCACCTCGGACACTCCTCTCGTCGATGACAACCTCAACCCCCTCGGTACCAATCCCGACTACGGCATTCATTCCGGCCTCGGCGCCAGCAAGGAAGGCGTCCCCTTCATCAGCGTGGGCGGCGGCTTCACCATCGGCAACAATTTCAACGGCCAGCTCCCGCAGGTCGGCAACACCTACCAGTTCAGCGACAACTACAGCAAGATCATCGGCCAGCACAGCCTCAAGTTTGGCGCCGACGTCCGCTATCAGATGTTCAACCAGTTGCTCTACTTTGACATTAACGGCGACCTCTCCTTCCAATCTGCCGTCCCTTCACTTGGCGGCAATGACGTCGGCTATGACAATGCCTACCCCGATTTTCTCCTCGGCCTCGGCAATAGTTATTTCCAGGGCTCCGCGCAGCACGAACTCGTCCGCAGCACCTCCGTCTATCTCTACGCGCAGGACAGCTGGAAGCTTAAGCCCAACGTCACGCTAAACTACGGCCTGCGCTGGGAAATAAACACGCCGCTCACCGACATCGGCCAAAAAGTGCAGACCTTCCGCCCCGGAGAAGTTTCGAGCATCTATCCCTGCGTGCTCCCGACAACCAGCCCGCTCTACGTCGCCGGCAGCGTCACGACCTGCGATCAGGCCGGCGTCACTCCCGTTGGCCTCGTTTTTCCCGGCGACAAAGGCGTGCCCGAATCACTGACCAACACTTATTACAAAGGTTTCGCTCCTCGCCTCGGCCTCAACTGGAGCCCCGCCTGGCACGACGGCTGGCTCGCCAAGCTAACCGGCGGCCCATCCAAAACCAGCGTCAGCATGGGCTACGGAATCTTCTACAACCCGATCGAACAGCTCGTGCTCGAACAGTTCAGCGCTGAGCCTCCGTTCGGCGGAAGCAATTTCATCACGAGTCCGCTTCTGCAAACGCCGTACGTCGATCAAAGCGGCGATACGTTCCCCAATCCATTCAACGGCATTCTCACTCCTCCACGCGGCCAGGCCATTGATTGGGAGCAATTCCGGCCCATGACCTTTTTCGGGCAATTTCCCGCCAATCTCCACCTCCAATATTCCGACCAGTACAACCTGACCATCAAGCGCCAGTTGCCGGGAAATATTCTCTTTCAAATTGGCTACGTCGGCTCGCAGGGGCACCGCCTCCTCGCCAGCTACGAACTCAATCCCGGGAACCCCGCCACATGCAATGTTTTGTCTTCGATGTCCAACACCAATCCAGGCTACGTCCTGAGTGGGCCCGGAGGAGCTTCGACGACTTGTGGTCCGTTTGGGGAAGACAGCTCCTACTTTATTCCAAACGGTTCCGTCATTCCCGCCGGCGGCCTTCCACTCCCCTACAACGCGGGATCTGGCGGCCTCACCATTCCTGCCGGCACAGTCGCATCTCCCGGCGGCGGCATCACGCTTGTCGGCCTGCGCCCATACTCTTCTCCGCTCTGCCAGCCGTTGACCGGCGCGGGCTGTCCCTCGGACGGCACTCCCGTTTTCTCCGGCATCTTCAGCGAAAACACCGTAGCTCGCTCGAACTACAATTCCTTGCAAGCCATGCTGCAAAAGCAATTCTCCAAAGGCATTCAATTCCAGGTTTCCTACACCTACAGCAAATCTCTGGACAACGCTTCCAGCTTTGAAAGCGCGCTCAACCCGCTCGATTTCAACGCTACTTACGGCCTCTCCGCCTTCGATGCGCGCCAACGCCTCGTCATTAATTATGTCTGGGATCTCCCCGTGCCAAAGTACGAAGGCCTCAAAGGCAAGCTCCTCGATGGCTGGGAACTTACCAGCATCGTCAGCTTCCAGAGCGGCTTCCCGATTCGCATCACCTCCCAGGATGACATCGAAGAATTGGATTCCACCGATCTCTTCGAGTTTGCCGGTGAGCCCAACCTGACCGCACCCTTCCACACGCAAAATATTCGCCAGAATAACGGCTACGTGTTCAACCCCAATCTCTTTACCAACGCCACCGTAAACCCTGGCACCATCGGCAACGCTCCCCGTTCCATCTGCTGCGGCCCGGGCCTCAACAACTGGGACATGAGCTTCACCAAGGAAACCCAGTTAAGTGAAAGATTCCAGATGGAATTCCGCAGCGACATTTTCAACGTCTGGAATCACGCCCAGTTCTACAGCGTGGACGGAGACATCTCCGACGGCAGCACGTTCGGCCAGGTCCAGCACGTTCACGACCCGCGTCTGGTCCAGTTTTCGCTCAAGTTCCGCTTCTGAAGCTTGGCGGAGGTCTAGAACAATTCGAGAGGCGCCCCAGCCCGGTTGGGGCGCCTTCGCGCGTTCGAAGAATCTGAGACAATAGAAAAGCTCTCGGATGTTTCGTTAGCACAAACTGACCGCAGGGAACAGACCTGCCAGCGTTGGCCCCTTCCCGGCCACACAGCATATGGAATAAGGAAATGCACGAGGCACTCAAGAAAGAAATCTCCACCTACGAAAAGCGAACTCCCAAATCGGCGGCCGCGCACAAACGCGCTCTCGAGCGCATTCCGCTGGGAGTCGCCAGCAATTACCGCCATTACGAACCCTACCCCCTCTTCGTGCAGGACGGAAAAGGCAGCAAAATTCACGATATTGATGGCCACGAATACATCGATCACAATCTCTGCTTCGGCGCGCTGATGGCCGGCCATTCCCATCCCGCCGTCGTAAAAGCCGTCGAGCAAAAGCTGCGTGAAGGCACCACTTTCGGCATGCCACACGAAATGGAATGGGAACTCGCCGAAGAAATCTGCAAGCGCTATCCCGTTGAAATGGTGCGCTTCGGCTCCAGCGGCACGGAAGTCACCATGCACGCCTGTCGCATCGCCCGCGCCGCAACGGACCGCGACAAAATTCTAAAGTTCGAAGGTGCCTATCATGGCCTCCATGACGCCGCTCTCGTCAGCGTCAAGCCCAAAGATCCGGAATACGGCGACCCCGACGCGCCAACTTCCGTTCCCGGCGGCGGCGGCATTCCCAAAGCTTCTCTCGCCAACGTCGTCGTCGCCGCATTCAACAATCTTCCCAGCGTCGAGCGCCGCTTCCGCGAAAATCCCCGCCAGATTGCTGCGATCATCCTCGAACCCATCCTGATGAACGTCGGCCTCTGCATGCCCCAGCGGGGTTTTCTCCAGGGCCTTCGCGACATCACCACAAAAAACGGCGCCCTCCTCATCTTCGACGAAGTAAAAACTGGCGCGAAACTCGCCTGGGGGGGCGCCAGCGAATTTTTCGGCGTCAAGCCGGACATAATTTGCCTCGCCAAATCCATCGGCGGAGGTATGCCGCTCGCCGCTTTCGGCGCAAGCCGCCCCGTGATGGACCTCATCTCGCAGCACAAAGTTTTTCACGGCGGCACCTACAACACCAATCGCGCCGCCATGGCCGCGGGCCTCGCCATGTTCCGCGAAGTTCTCACTCGCGAAAACTACGCCCACGTGGACAAGCTCAGCAAAAAACTCACCGATGGCTACCGCGCCATCGTAGAGAAAACCGGCCTGCAAGCCTACATCGCCAGCGCCGGCGTCAACGGCGCGCTCATGCTCTACCCCCAGGAAATCCGCAACTATCGCGACTGGACAAAAATCGACGTCGATCTCTGGCGCCACTATTGGTTCGCCATGGTCAACCGCGGCGTCCTCCCGCAACCATATTGGTGGGACGAGCAGTGGACTATTTCCGTGCAGCACACCGAAGCCGACATCGACAAGCATCTGGCCGTGTTCGACGAAG
>Ga0209248_10000001_pt1 | contig 150668 bp, 110 predicted proteins | sample BogFormECP04_OM1_FD_188241 | JGI IMG/M metagenome (GOLD analysis project Ga0209248, IMG submission 188241) | Bog forest soil microbial communities from Calvert Island, British Columbia, Canada - ECP04_OM1 (SPAdes) (version 2) | ecosystem: Environmental > Aquatic > Freshwater > Wetlands > Bog ... | reverse complement strand
CGGTGCCCAATGGTCTGACCGCTCGCTACGTGATCGACTCCATCACGATGAACAAAATTATGAACGTTATACTGGACACGCCGCGGCTCGTTTCCGTGGCCATTTCCCTCGCGGTAATCCCAAAACGGGCCAATTCGAGCTGCATATCAGCCTCGGAGGCTAGTCCTCGCCACTTGCGATGACGCTTCGGGACGTCCTGGACCGCAAACGATTAGACACGCTGGCTGCGGCGGCGTCTTGGCTGCGCTATCGCTCGTGCTAAAATTCCGCTGCATCGCAAACGGTCCATGTTCCGGAAAATTCTGATTGCCAATCGCGGTGAGATTGCCGTGCGCATTCTGCGCGCCTGCCGCGAACTGGGAATTCGTTCCGCCAGTGTTTACAGCGAAGCCGACCGCAAATCGCTGCACGTTCGCCTTGCGGATGAGGCGTATCCCATCGGCCCCGCGCCCTCGCGCGAAAGCTACCTGCGCATTGACAAGATCCTGGACGTAGCTCGCCGCTCGGCGTGCGACGCCATCCATCCTGGCTACGGCTTCCTGGCGGAAAATCCTGCTCTGCCCCGCGCTTGCGTCGAAGCGGGGATCACTTTCATCGGCCCGAGCGCCGAAGCGATGGAAGCACTGGGCTCGAAAACCGCCGGACGCCAGCTCGCGCGCCGTTCCGATGTGCCCACCGTGCCGGGCGCAAACGACGCCATCGAGAATCCTGAAAACGCCCAGGCTCTCGCCCAGAACATGGGCTATCCCGTTTTGTTGAAAGCCGTCTCGGGCGGTGGCGGAAAAGGCATGCGCGTCGTTTCGCGCGATGCCGAATTTACGGCTGCGTGGCGCGACGCCTCTTCCGAAGCTTTGAACGCCTTCGGCGATGAGCGCCTCTATCTCGAGAAATATCTCGAAAAGCCGCGGCACATCGAGATTCAAATCCTGGCCGATGCTCACGGCCGCGTCGTCTCGCTCGGCGAACGCGAATGCTCCGTCCAGCGCCGCCACCAGAAAGTCATCGAAGAAGCTCCTTCGCTCATCGTCACGCCGGAACTTCGCAAAAAAATGGGTGACGCCGCCGTACGCCTCGCGCGCGCGGCAGGCTACGTCAACGCAGGCACGGTCGAGTTCCTGGTTGACGCCCATCTCAATTTTTATTTTCTGGAGGTCAACACGCGCCTCCAAGTCGAACACCCCGTCACCGAGCAGGTCACTGGACTCGATCTCGTGAAGCTGCAAATCGCCATCGCTGCCGGACATCGTCTTCCGTTTGCCTGGGAAACCATTACTCCACGCGGCCACGCCATGGAAGTGCGCCTCTACGCCGAGGACCCTGACAATAATTTTTTCCCTTCGCCCGGGAAAATTCTCTCGCGTCACACCCCCAGCGGCCCCGGCATTCGCCTCGATGAAGGCGTCTACGAGGGCTGGACCGTTCCGATGGACTACGATCCTCTTCTCAGCAAGCTGATCGCCTGGGGCAACAGCCGCGAGGAAACCATCGCACGTCTCCGCCGCGCTCTCGAGGAGTACACGATCGCTGGCATCAAGACGAACGCAGGCCTGTTCCGCCGCATTCTCACTGAACCGGATTTTCTTCGCGGCGAAATCCATACAAAATGGCTCGATGAACTTCTGCACCGTGCGCCAGCCGCCGCATCTCCTTCGAAAGATGACGCAAAATCCGATCGCGCCGCCGATGCCGCAGCGATAGCTGCCGCGCTCCGGCAAGTGAGCCAGGGAGACCGACATCCCGGCGTCTCTTCTTCCACCCATGATTCGCCGCAACCTTCCCGTTGGAAACAAGAAGGCCGCCGCCAACAACTGGACCGCCAACCATGAAGTTTGAAGTTCAGCTGACCGGCCCCAACGGCAAGAGATTGCGCATCGTTGAACTCGAACGCGACGCGGACCAATGGAAAATCACGCTGGACGGCCAGCCCGTCGATGCCGATGCCGTCGAAATCGATCCCAACATTTTCTCTCTGCTTTTGGCGGGCCAATCCTACGAAATCCACGTTGTACAGGCGCCTGACGGGCTCCTCAAACTCCAGACCGGCCATCAGGAGTTCACCGCCGAAGTTGCCGATCCGCGCGCCTGGCGCGGCAGAAAGCACGGCACTCTCGAAGCAGAAGGCCGCCAGCAGGTTATCGCCCCCATGCCGGGTAAAGTTGTGCGCGTGCTGGTGCAGGCCGGAGACAAAGTGGAAACCGGCCAGGGCCTGCTGGTCGTCGAAGCGATGAAAATGCAGAACGAAATTCATTCACCAAAAAGCGGCACCATCGAGCGCTTGATGGTCAAGGAAGGCCAGCCCGTCAACGCCGGCGAAGTTTTGTGCATCGTCTCCTGAGCCTCCATGGGAAATTGGTATACAAATGTTTCGGTGAAGGGCGCGCAGCAATCCGATGTCGTGGCGCTGCTCGAAGAATTAGGCCGCCGCGCCTACGTCACTCCGGAAACTTCCGGCTGGATTGTGGTTTACGACCAGCAAACCGATGAGTTTGACCTCAGCATTCTTGAATCCCTCGCGCTGACTCTCTCAACGCGCCTCTCCTGCACGGTGCTCGCGAGTTGCAATGCCGACGATGACGTTCTCTGGCTGGCCCTCTACGAAAACGGCACGCTTTCGACACGTTATGGCTCTTCGCGGAAATCATTCGAGGATGGCGACGAGTTCCCGCAGCTGAAGGAAACGGCCGAAGTGCTCGCAGGCGTTTTTCAAAAGCCGGAAAGTAAGCGGGATGTTTTACGCCTGCTGAGCAAATCGCACGGCATTCTGGGCGTGCTTAGCCTTTACTTCAAAGTCAGGCTCGCCTACGCCGTGGAAGTGCACCGCCATCTCGATCTGGCGAATCTGCTTGGGATGCCTCGAGCCGCGGTGGGCTTGGGCTACAGGTATGTTAGCAGTGGCGACACTCCGGAAGGGATGGATCGCGAAGCCCTTCGCCGCACCCTTGTTGGATAAAAGAGAGAAATGACTTGGAGTTTCTTCGCCGCCAGAAGAATTAGTGCCCGGTCGACTTCGCTGGGAAATCCGTTTTTGCCGCATCGGGCAATTTGCCCGCGGCCTCGATGACCTGCTGCGCCAGGTAGTTGGTCACGCGCGCTTCATCCCGAGCAATCGTCAAATAAGCGGCGCGCAGTAACTGTTCCTTGTGATTCCGTAGCCCGTCGCGAATGGTCTGCTGCACCTGCGGATCAGAAATGTTCCGCTGCCCCGGCGATTCGCGCGAAATGAGTTTTAAAATAACGATGCGCGGGCCTTCCTTCGATTGAATCGGAAGCGGCGGACTCACTTGCCCAGGCTTCATTCCCAGTACAACCCGCTTGAGCACCGGATCGGACTGGTTCAACCCTGATTCCGGCACGTACCCCAAGTCTCCGCCCATAGCTGACGAATTCATGTCCTCGGAATAGTCCATCGCCAGTTGCGCGAAATCAGCGCCACTGTTCAACTTGTCCTCGAGCATCTTCACTTTGCGCTCGGCTTCGACTTCGTTCGTCGCGTCGTCGTTCTTCAGGTTGCGAATTTGCGCCTCTTTGCGCGGCGTCACGACAATTTCGGAAATTCGGTAGCGCGGTTCCACAACATTGAACTGCGCTTTGTTCGCGTTGTAAGCGTCCGTGACGTCCTGATCGGTAATGGTGATTTTCGCCACCACTTCGCGGTTCAACAGCTTTTGAATAGACAGCTGCCGCCGCAGATCCCTCTTCAAATCATCCACGGTCACGCCGCGATCTTTCAGTTGTCTCTGGAATTCGTCTTCGGTGTAGGGACTCTTCAGCTCGGTGAACTTGTCTTCGACTTCGCCGTCGCTCGCTTCGAGGTTAAGCTTCTTGGCCCGCTCCAGCATGATCTCGTTGCTGATCAGCTCATCCAGCACGTTCAGCTTCAGCGACAGCGCCTCTTCCTGCGAAGGCTCCTGCCCCTCCGGGTTCACCCGCGTCCGGTAATACTTGTCCACATCCTCGCGCTTGATCTCCTGCCCATTCACTACCGCCCACACGTCCGGCGCGGGCTGCGACTTCTGCTTGCAACCCGAGGCCAGGGCAAGTGCCATCGCCGCCACGGGCAAAAACATCCCCGTGCGCGCCATCCCCTTGCTCAGGCCGTTTCGGCGCCCGGCCATGCTGGTTTTCACAAGCGGGAGATTCAAGGTGAGGTGCTCAGGCCGCTTTCTTCACGCGGCCCAGACGGATGCAGGCCGTGCAAACGCGTACATGCTTTCTGGTGCCGTCCACCACCGCGCGGACGCGCTTCAGGTTCGGATTCCAGCGCCTGCGTCGTGTATTGTTCGCGTGACTGATCACGTTGCCGTAATGCGGTGCTTTGCCGCAGAATTCACACTTCAATGCCATAGTTCTTCCTGCTTAAGGCTGTCGTAATGTGCAGCCGGGATTTTGCTTCAGAGAAGTTACAATTCCTGAGCCTCTAATTGTAACAGACCGCTTATCCCCGGCAAAGCACGCCTTTTCTGTTGTCACAGATCGTATCCCAACTAACTCGTTGCTGATACACCGAAGGCCTTGTGGTAAGACTAGTGTCAGACAATCGCCGGTGATTCCGATTCAATCTCCACGGAAACCATTTCCGCTAATCGCACCCTGTTTCTGCCGGAATTTTTGGCCGCGTACAGAGCCCCATCGGCGGCGGCCAGAGTCGAGTCCATGTTCCACGGCGCCGCGTCCGCGATGGCCACGCCAAAGCTGCACGTGACGTGGAAATTCTGTTGCCCGTGAAGACTGGACGAGAAGTTCTCCTCAATGATCAACAGTCGAATCCGTTCGGAAATCTCCGTCGCCAGTGGAGCAGCGCAATTTGGGACTACGATCAGGAATTCTTCCCCGCCGTAACGGCCGACCGCGTCGTAGGGCCGCAAGGCAGCCTTGAAAATATCAGCCATCTTTCGAAGTACCGCATCTCCAGCTTGGTGCCCAAATGTGTCGTTCACCCTCTTGAAATGATCCACATCGGCAAGGATGACGCCCAGGGACGAACGCTCCCGCATAGAGCGCGCGAGTTGGCGTTCCAAATATTCCAGCGTAGACCTGCGGTTCGGTAGCCCCGTAAGGATGTCATGCCTCGCCTGATACGACCGGACGCGATAAGCGCTAAAGGAGACCCACAGCAATGCCACAAGAATTACAATGACCACTACCGCTAGCGTCCTGGCCGTATTTTCTGCCGTCCACCAGGACGCGGCCTGGATCACGCGTACGTCGGCTGGAGAAGGCAGTGCGATCCGGAAAGCACTCTGATTCGCGCGATCCTCGGGCTGAAGTATGCCAGTGACTTCCAGTACGCTGCCGCGGACCACCTTCGGGGAAATCTTGCCGCTTTGTAAACTTGCCCGCAAAACCATCGGACCACTTTTGAGGATCAGGATATCTTCATCCGGACTGCTCACGCGTTCCAGCAGATGTCCTTCAACAGTGACCAACTGGGACCGGAACAACCCTGTCGTCAGGTCTTCGGCCGTCAACTTCACCGGTGCCGCGTGCCAGGAATCATTGGTAGCACGCACGCTGGCGTCTTCCAAATAAGGGCCATTTGGGCCAGCCACCGGGAACCCCGATACTTCCACCACCTGCCCCGGGTAAAGCTGGGTTTTCTGCTCGGCTACCACGTACATTCCCGCGCTGGCGTCCTGCAAATAAAATGTATGCTCGCCATCCTGTAGCGTAACCATTCCTCTCACGGTTGTCCGGTGCACCGAGAGGTTCAGCGGGTCGAACCGCATCAGAGTAATGATGGGCCGCACCTTTTTAGCGGAATCCGCGGGAGCCGGTTCCAGGGTCTGGATGTACTTGGTTCCCGGCACGAAGAACTTCACCCCGATCATTTGGCGCTTCTCGTTATAGACCGTCCCGCAAACACCGCCGATCCGCACTTGCGCATCCAGCAGGGACTCCTGAATCGCCGACGTATTCGTTCCGTGGGGCAACTGGACCGCGTAGCTATTCCCCGCGATGGCCAGTTTAAACGTTTGCTGGCTATGCAACTGCGCGACGGAGTGTACAATTCCCACCATTTCCACCCAGCCGGCGTCCTCTTTCCCTGAACCCAGCGTTTCCAGGGAAAGCGCCAACGGCTTTGGCAGCGGGCCGTGCCCAACGCGCGTTATCAACGGCCGTGTAATGATAGGCGCGTAATCCCCGGGACCACTCACACCCTGCACGTGCAAAATGTCCCCAACCTCCACTTCCGGGATTCCGCTGTGCACGTCAATGTAGACCCCCGCCGTGGCGTCCTGCATGAAAAGCAGGCTCGAGGACGGGTCTATGTAAGTGACTGTCCCTTGTATATCGACAGGAAGTTGTTTCAAGGCGCTTTCCACAGACAAGGACTTCAATTCGCGAACGGTTCGCAACGCTCCCTTGATTTGCGACTCCTTGAGCGGTGTTCTCGGAGCAATGATGCGCACGATGCTGTCTTCGATTTCATAGTCTGGCGACGCGCTGGTGAATCCCAGCACCTCAACCTCGTCTCTAGGAGCGAATTGCGACGAACCCACCAGCAACGCTTGAACCTTCGCGGTTCCGTCGGTCAAAACCAGCACTCGCCCAGGTTTCTGCTCTACCACCGTGCCGGCAAGGTGCACGAGCTTCCCGGCTTCGCGCCGTTCCAGAGCGATTGAAAACGGTTCCGGCTTGCTGAAGAACGCGTCCGTCAACTTGCGATTGCCTGCCACCTTCACCTGGTCGATAGAGGCGACAAAAACCTGGATTCCCGTCGTGGTTCCATTGTCGTCGACGACCGCTGCGGAGACGCCCTCGAGTTGGATCTCAGCCCCTACCATGGTGAGCGGGCGAACCTGCTTCGGTCTCAAAATCCGCGCCTTGGTGCGGTGCGTTCCGTCGACAACCGTCACGGTCAGCCGGCCGTCTTCGATAGCAGCGGCACGAACCGTTCCGTGGATTTGCACCCACTGGGAAAGCCGCACTTTTGAGAGGTTGGTGATCTCCGGCAGAGCTTGCGGTGGCGGGAGCGGGGCGCTGCCAAGTAATTTAAAATGAGGGTCTTCGATACCCTTGTTACCAGGCGCAAGCTTGCCGGAGATTTCGACCAGCCGGCCAGGCTTTAGCTCCGCCACATCATCACTCAGGCCGACGAAGAATCCGCCTGTTTCATCCTGAAGAAAAAGCAAGTGCCACTCCGGATCGCAGTACGTTACTACTCCTCTGATCCGCACAGGCCTTCCATAATTGCCAGGGTCCTTTGCGGCCAGCCGAATGTCTTCGGCCTTATCGAGAAGGGACGAATCTTTAGCCCGGAATCCGCAGCCGGACGCAAGCAGGAGGACACTCGCGATCAGGCACAGAATCGGGGCCGGAAATAGTTTGGTTCTGCTCATGACACTTATTGCAGACGTACTCGCCTTAACCTCATAGCCCAAGGATCTGGAGGGGAGAAGCGCCAGGGATCGCTCGGGGCTGCTTCGAACTTCTCCGTTATTCCAAGCTACCTTGTGTCCTCTCCACTGGCAATTCCCCGGTCCGGCGTTGAGCCCTACCCGCTAATAGGGCCTGTGGAACCTCAGGGAAGGGGCTTAGTTCGCTTTTTGGAATGTTCTAAAGGTTCCGAATTCAGGCGATGCGCGAATGCTGCAGCCAACACCGCAAGCGCAACCATCCTTTGGCTCTTGGCATCTTATATTGAGGTAGGTCTTTCCGTTTCAACGTCTTACGGATAACGACCTGTCCTTAAGTGCTGGTTATTTTTTGCCTAAAGCACTAATACTCCAGCCCCTACACGGTCCCCTGTATTCGCTTCAGACCGTTAAACTTGTACCTTGAACCTTCGGCCTAAAGGAGACCGATTGCGATGCCACAACTGACCCCAACCAGGCCAGACATCGCATTGCCCAAGCTGTACCAAGACCGCGCGAAAGCTGTCGCGCGTCTGCGCGTGGTTCTAGTACTCCTCTTTGCTGGACTGTTCTGTTCTCCAGTCCGCGCGGACGTCGGCATGCTTCTTAACGAATCACTCGACACAAGTTTTGGCAGGATTTCTGGTTCGGGCCACAGCGCCGTCTACTTCTCACGCATCTGTACCGAATCCCCCATCAAGGTCCGTCTCTGCCGTCCCGACGAGCAAGGTTCCGTCATGAGCAATTACACCACGCTGGGCGAAGACCAGCCCTTCGAGTGGAACATCGTCCCATTCTCCGTCTATCTCTACGGCGTCGAGGACCCGCAAAATCGGCCGCTCTTCGGCTCGCAAAAAATCAAGCATGTCCTCGAAGAAAGATACCGCGAGAAATTTCTCTCGGGCTATTGCACGAGTCCCACCTGCCGCACCGGCAACGGCGCCGAATGGCGCGAAATGGTCGGCGCCACTCTCGAGCGCAGCATCTACATGTTTGTGGTGGACACCACGCCCGAGCAGGATCAGGCCCTCATCGACGAATTCAACTCGCTACCCAACCAGAACCATTTCAATGGCATCACGCGCAATTGCGCCACATTCGTCCGCCACATCATCAACACCTACTATCCCCACGCCGCCAGGGCTGATTATGTCAATGATTTTGGCCTGATCACTCCAAAGGCCATCACGCGCTCCTTCGCCCACTTTGCCGAGCACCATCCGGAAGCGCACCTCCGCGTCCTGCATTTCGCGCAACTTCCCGGCACCATCAAGCGCAGCACCGAATGCCGCAATGCGGACGAGCAACTGTACCGCTCGAAGAAGCTGCTTGTCCCCATGGTCCTTTTTGCGGATCATGCGCTGCCTTTCGTGGCCGCTTCCTATCTGCTTACCGCGCGCTTCAATCCCGAGACGGAGCTGGAGCGAAATCCGACCGGCGAAGCCTCCAACATGAAGCAGGAAATCCGCGACGCGAAATCGCAAAACGACACGCCCCGCGAGCAACAGCTCGAAGCCTTAATGAATCAGGAGAGCGCCCAACTCGTGGGCACCGCAAAGGAATGGAAGGAATATCGCGCGGCATTCGGCTCGCTCGCTGACGAAGCCATCCTCCGCGAAGTCATTCCCAACCGGGATTTTCTGGATCGTCTGTTCAAGTACCTCGATTACGCCGGCACGCCCACGGTTGACGCCAACGGCGTCCTTTGGCTGGATCTTTCGCCGGGTGGGAAACCCTCCAGGCTGGGCCTCAGCGCCAGCAACCTGTTTGCGCCCGGCACCGATTCCCAGTGGGCTTATGCGCTCACGCTGGCCCGCGCCAATCACTATCTGAAGAGCCCCAAGCACAGCCGCGAAATCATGCCCGACTTCAAGAACGACTGGGCCCTCGTGCAATCCGCTCGCATCAACATCTCTCCCACTTTGGCGTTGGGCAATCTGTCTCCCGCCAACTCAGGCTCAACGGCAGCAGCGCTTACTCCGAATCAATAATCCTCACACCCGAAGCCAGTCCTGTGAGTACTAAATCATTGGGGCTAACCACGCCTCGCCTTCTGTACCATTTTCTTCCCTCCTCTTTTTGCGCAACTTTAGTCTTGTCGGTTTCATCTGTACTGGTGTAGTTTCCCAGCACACGGTGCAGCAAATGTCTTTCTCTCTCCGGGTCTTGTGCTTGGTTTGTTCGTTGCTGTTCGTGTCGGATACCTCCAGCTCAAGACTTCCTCCCGCGCCAGAGCGCGCAGGCTCATCCTCCGCTCCGCCCGTCATTGTGATTGGATTTGTCGGCGGATACGTTCGCCACGATGATCGCGTCCACACGGAAGTCCAGCTCGCCGACCGCCTTCGCGAAGAATACGCTTCCGGGATTTCCGTCCAGACGTTTGAGAATCACCGCGGCAAAGAAGCGCACGAGACTGTCCTCCGCCTTCTCGACTCCAACGGCGACGGCGACTTGTCCCCCGAAGAAAAGCAGAACGCACGCGTCATTATTTTCGGACACAGCTGGGGCGCCTCAGAAACCGTCGAGCTCGCTCGCCAACTCGAAAAGGACGGCGTGCCCGTGGTCCTGACGATTCAGGTGGATAGCGTCCAAAAACGGGGCGAAAACGACGCACTCATCCCCGCCAACGTCTCCCAAGCCGTGAATTTTTATCAGCTTGATGGCCTTCTCCACGGCCAGCGGGAGATTCGCGCCGCCAATCCCGCTCGCACTCGCATCCTCGGCAATTTTCGTTCGGACTACAAAGACAAGCCCATGACCTGCGGCCAATATCCCTGGTACGACCGCCTGCTGATGAGGCCCCACATTCAAATCGAGTGCGACCCCGCCGTCTGGAAGCAGGTCGAATCGCTCATTCGCTTGAATTTGTCCTTGGAAGCGCGCCTCCCGTCGGCAAGCGAGAGCAATTCTCCAGCCTCACCTTTTAGAGAGAACCGCTGATCAGTATTCATCCTGGACAGAGTGTCATCCCGAGCGAAGCGAGGGACCTGCTATTGATTTTCTCTTCTTCGTTGGCGATCCCGCTCTCACGTTTCCAGCCCAATCAACCGCATCAACTCGAGAGCATTGCTTTTCTCGACCACTCCTGGGCGCAACTGGTAATCAAACTTCATCTTTCCGTCTGCCACCTGATCCTCAAAGTGCATGTTCCGCAAAACATTCCCCACCGCCGCCGCGATCTCCGTCAAGGCTAAATCGTGCGTGGTAACAATCCCAATCGCACGGCGCTTCAAGAGCGCCTGAATCAATCCTTCCGCCCCAATGCGCCGGTCCTTCGAATTCGTCCCCTCCAGCAATTCGTCAAACAAAAACACCATCGGTACCGCGCCGTTTGCGGCATCAAACACTTTCCGGATATGCAGAATCTCCGTATAGAAACTCGACCGCCCTTCTTGCAACGAATCTGTGCTTCGCAGCCGCGTGCCTATTCGCAGCGGCGTCAGCCGCAAGCTTTTTCCGCGGATTGGCGCCCCTGCCATAGCCAAAACCGTGTTAATCCCCACCACGCGCAGCAAAGTGCTTTTCCCGGACATATTCGACCCACTCACCAAAAGCACGCGCGTCTGCGCATCCAGCCGCACACTGTTCCGCACGCACTTCTCCGCGGAGATTAAGGGATGTCCCAGTTCTTCCCCCTCAAAAAATCCCAGCCCGGCTTCAGCGCCAACAAATTCCGGAAACGGATCCGCCGGATGCTCGAACGAATACGCCGCCAGCGAAAGCAGCGCCTCCATCTCGCCTGTCAACTCCGTCCAGCTCCGCATCTTCGCACCGCATCGCCTGCGCCAGGCCTCCGCGGCCATCCCCACCTGCACGCTGTAAAGAAACGGCAGCTCGGACATGCGCGCAAGCAAGCTGTCCGCTCCATCAATCCAATTCATAATCCGCGCAAATTTTCGGATTGCTGTTGAAGCTGCCTCATCGCCGTCCTTCAATTCCGCCGCAAATGCTTTCAATCGCGGCGAAACAAACGCTTCCCGCTCCAGCCGCCCGAGAATTTCCGAAAAAAGCAGCACTCCCTCGGCGTTGCAATCTACGGCCTCGATCACCGCATGTGCCCGGCGCCACAACCACGCCAGCACGACCGACTCAACGGCCATGATTCCTAGAAATGGCCAGATCACTCCTGTCTCGATCCAGTAGACCGCTCCCGCCGCATTCCCAATCGCCAAGACCGTCGCCACCGCGCGCCACACGCTGCCAGGCAAAGCCGATTTCCCTTCCGCCCAGGCCACCAGCGATTCGGCATTCAACCGCGCCCGCAATTCCTCCCCGGCCACCGCCAGGTCCTCGCGCAAGTCTAATTTCTCGCGCAGTTCCTCGATCAATTTCTGCCGTTCGAGAATCTCTCCCAATTCCGATCCCTCGCGCAGCCACTGCGCCAGCCGGTTTTCCCCCATCGGCAATCGTGCGGTAGAAAGCAATTCAAACAAGCACCCGCGGCCAAACAGATCCAAATCTTCCGCATAAACATGATTCGCGTCGCGAAATCTCTCCCCCGTTTGCCCCTTGCCGGCCCACCGATCTTCTATTCGCGCAATCCCCTTGCGATAAAACTCCGCTGCCGTCTCCGCCCGCCCCTTGGCCCGCAAAACGTACCCATGCCAAAAAGTCAGCCCCAGATAAACCACCACAGGCGCAGCCAACCAATAAGCCGCCAAAATATGTCTCGCGAAAACTCCCCATACGACCACCAACCCCGCCACAACAACTCCCAATTTCCAATAACCCACGAGCAGATGCCTCTGCTCCTCCTCGGCAATCACGCCCAAAAATTTCTCCAACCGTTTCGCGTACTCGACCTTCGGTTCAGCCACGATCCCTCGCAAATGTAGTTGCGGGCCTTTAGGCCCGCCAACCGTCCTCAGCCAGTCGAGTCTATCTCTTCTCCGCGGTCCCAGCACACGGAGGGCACATACCTCGTCCCTCTAAGCGCTGCTCTGCCGCGAATCGCGGAAGTGGTATGCTCCGGACATGTCGCGGCGTCAATCCAAAACCCGTGATGAGTTTCGCCGCAAGCCGACGAACATCAACGCACACGCGAGTACAACGGCCGTTGCGGTTCTGATATCCGCCTTCCTTGCCCTCCTCGCTGCCGCGCAAACACTTTCCCCGGGAGAGGTCCGTCTGAGCAGTCGCCCCTACCAGTTTCAACCCGCCATTCGTTTTGAGAGCCGTCTCGTCCAACTCGAAGTCGTCGTCCGCGACAGCCACGGCCGCGCTGTTTCCGGCCTGACAAAAGACAATTTCGCCGTATTCGATGCCGGTAATAAGCGCGACTTAACGGCGTTTTCCGTCGAGACATTCAATGCGACCGTGGACACTCCCCTGAACTCTGCAAGCCCCACGTCAGACGCAACGGCACAGCGGCCCGCGCCCACACCAAAATCGCCGAGCCAGAACTCGGTCAGCGGCAGATGGATTGGCCTCCTCTTCGACGATATCAATACAGCAACCGGCGATCTGGCGCACGCCAAGATCGCGGCTGCGCGTTTCATCAAGGAAGCTGTTCGCAGCGGTGATCGCATCGCCATATTCACGACATCCGCCGGCTTGGCAGTAGAATTCACAAACGATCCCGCTGCGATCCTCGCCGCAATGACCAAAGTTCAATCCCATCCGCGCGCATCTGCGGGTGGCCTTACTCTGTGCCCAAGAATGACCGCTTACGAGGCCTACCAAGTCGTGAAAGGCGATCCCTCTGCTATGAAGGCAAAGGTTGTGGAGGCCTGTAGCTGTGGTGGGTCCGTCTGCAGCCCGGACTATCTGGAAACCGTACCCGATAGCAATTTTATGAACCTGACGCCCACCAGCGGGACCGGGGGTGCTGTACCCACCGAGATCCTCAACGCTGTGCTCAATCAAGCGGAACAAACTTGGGATCAAGCACGCTTTGCGTCGCAGGCGACGCTCGATGCCATCAAAAGCAGCCTCGATCACCTTGCCAGAAAGCCCGGCAAGCGCATGTTGCTGCTCGCCTCCTCGGGTTTTCTTTCAAACCTGCTCGAACAGGAGCAAGATGCCATCATCAATGAGGCTGTACGCGCCAGCGTGGTGATCAATTCGCTCGACGCCAAGGGCCTTTACGCCGAGGCCCCAGGCCCGCCCCTCAACGAAACCATCGAATCCGCTGCCATTCCTCTCAGCACCACCGTATTCCAGATGAGAACGCTCGGTGACCGCCTCGAGGAGCTGGACTCCTCTATGGCCCGATTCGCCGAAAGCACCGGCGGCCAGCTCTTCCGAAACAACAACGATCTAGACCTCGGCTTTCACCAACTGGGTCTCTTACCCGATTGCACTTATTTGCTTGGATTCGACCCCGCCGATGACGGCAAGTATCACAAAATTAAAGTTGAGTTAAAGAACGTGAGCCACGACTTCCTGCAAGTCCGGCCCGGCTATTTCTCTCCAGGAAAAGCCTCTGCCGAGCAACCGAGCGCCGCCAACAAAGCTGACGATATTGATACGGAAATTCGTGGCTCCACAGAGAAGTCCGATCTTCCCGCCACCATCACGGTAAAGTTCGGCACCGCTAGCTCAGGCAATCCTCAGCTCACCATCCAGACCCATATCGACATCCAAAAACTTCTCTTCGACCAGCAGAACGACCGACACGTTCAGAAACTCACCTTCGTATCCGCGCTCTTCGATCCTCGGGGTAAATTCGTCACCGGCAAACAAGCCGACATGGAGCTCGCACTCAAGCCCGAAAGTTTCGACCGCCTCTCAAAAACCGGTATCAATGGTGTGATGCAGCTCGAAGCTCCGGCCGGCCCTTACCACCTCCGCGTTGTCGTTCAGGAAGCGTTTCATGGGAGCATGAGCGCAATAACTAAAGAGTTGGAAATTCGATAGCCTCGAAAAGGGCGGCAAGAGACACGCAAACGAAAATTATGTTCGTCACAAAAAACCGTCAGTTCGCTGCAGTTTCAGCCATCGTGGTGGCCGCAATCCTCGCAGGCATGTTGGTTAGCGGCCTGCTGACCACAGCGAGTTCGCTCGCGGCTCAACAACCGGAAGCCTCTGAGAAAAAGCTGAAGAACCGCAGCTTGTCCTGGAATCCTCCGAAAGTCGACTCTCCTGTACGCTCTGTAAGTCCGTCTCCGCCATGCGTTCTCGCCGATGTGCTCGAACAGGCTGGCGAGCGCACCAACGAACTGCTTACCAATCTTCAAAACTTCACCGCGCAGGAGAAGATCTCCTATCAAGTTTCGGATCGTCAGGGCTTCAGCCTGGACGGCGGCTCAGAGATGTTTGACTACGTTGTGATTTTCCACCAGGCGGCAGGAGAGCCGGCCGTCGAAGAAAGCCGGAGCCCCAAACACGGAAGCAGTTTGTCTGACACCGCCGCACAGAGCCGTGGTCTCCCGGAACTGGTCTTGCTCTTTCATCCAAACTTGCAGGACGACTATGAAATGCGCTGCGAGGGTGCCGCGGAATGGGAAGGCCAACGCACTTGGGTGGTTCATTTCCAGCAGCGCCAGGATAAGCCGGGCCGTACATTTTCCTTCCGCTTTGATAACACCGTGTATCCGGCCAGGCTCAAGGGTAACGCCTGGATTGCGGCCGATTCCGGCGAGGTTGTGCACCTGGAGACGGCTCTCATGGAGGGAATCCCGCCCGTCCGCGTACACCAGTGGTATCTCGCGATCGACTACGTTCCCGTCCAATTCCGCACGCGCGATGTAAAAATCTGGTTGCCGGAGATTGCCAACTCCTACTACGACTACGGTGACCACCGCGCCATCGTCTATCACACCTTCACGGATTTCCTGCTCTTCTCAATCCAAACCGAACAGAAGATCGCGAAACCAAAGCAACCCTGACCGTCGCGTGTGATCACGCGCCGCTGCGACGCCGTTAAAATGTCCCTTCCTAAATCTAGTAACTGTGCTGGTTCAACGCCGTAGCTGTAGTTACAGGTGCAGGCGGCTCCGCGTTCAACTGCGAAGTCTTCCGCCAGTCCACTTCCGTGACGCCTACAGACCCCTTCTCCCCGTTCGTTAGCACGTAATTCAACGTCGCGCTATCGATGCGGTATTGCGCGACTTCGTAGACTTGGTCGGACTTGAGCGCGATTAGCTTCGTACGAACCGCCGGCGAAGTCACAGCCGTTGAGGTGCCTGTCTGGTTCTCCGTTGCTGATACGCTCTGCGAGACATTTTCCACCGCCGAAGCATTGCTCGCAGGCGAATTCGAAGTCGTTCGCTGCTGGCTCGCCGCAGGCGGCTTGTTCAATTCCTGCTGGTGTTGAAACGACTGCTGCCGATAAGAAGCTGGGGGCCGGTCATAGGAGGTCACAGGCCTGTTGCTGTAACTTGAAGAACTCGTCGCGCGCGGCACCATAATATCGTCCATCAAGCGCAGCGTAATCTGCTCTTCTCCCTTAAGCGTAGGACGCGGTCCCCGCGCAGGCAGTGTAATAATCTTCCAGGGCCACAGTGGCGGGATCATCCACTCCACCACGTCGCGTGTCGCATGTCCCTTGCCGACGATATCCCCGTGACGGTCCACTTTGTATCCCTTCGCCGCAATCACCTTGCTCGGCACCGGAATATCGCTGCTCGGAAATCCAATGCGGTCGAACTCCAGCTCCAAATAGCCTTTCCCGACGAAATGCCCCGGATCTTTGTCCGCTTCCAGGTGCCCGCCCAAATAGCTCCCACGCGGAAAGACTTCGATTCCGAATTGCCGGAGACTGTTCAAATGACAGACCACCGGATCTCCGACATCGGCAGTAGCGGAAGAAAAATTCGGTTCGTCGAGCGTGCAGTGCAGCAGCGTGCCCGCGGGGACAAGGATATCCTGCGCCCGCGTACTCGCCTGCACTCCCAGAAGTAGCAGTGAAAAAGCTAGGTAAGCTGAAATGCGCCGCATGCGTGGCCTCCTGATTTGTGGCCCGGCAGCCTCAAACCGGAATCTTCAAGGATCGAGAACAAAACCAGTCGCGCAGCCGGGACCAGCAAAACGATTCAGGAACGCTACGCCTTCGTTTTGCACAGGGCAAGAGTGAAATGAAGTTTTGCTGCAAAATGTGGCATTACAATTTGCTCAGAAAGCCGTCCGCGCGAGCACACAACAACTTGAACCCATGAACACAGACATTCGCCAAAAGTTGCGCACATACGTGGGGTACATTGTTAGCGAGTCGCCAGCCCTCAGATCTTCACCCAGCTCCATTCCTTCGAGTACGGCACGCGGCTCATCCGGTACCCCGACTTGACGCCCGTCACAACATGGTCGCTCCAATTGAAACCAACCCCATTCTTGGGATCGTAAAGCCCAGGCTCTTCGGAAAAACACATGCCCCGCTTCAGCACCGTGTAGTCGCCCAGCGAAAGATACGGCGGCTGGTGGCCCTCCGAGCCTTCTCCGTGCGCGGGCCGGTGGTAAATGTAATCCTGAACTCCCTGCGCCACCTGGTACTTGTGAATCTCGAACGCAACGCTCGAGCAAGTCGAGCCTTCTTTTTGCAACTCCACCTGCATGTCGCACGTGTGCTGGCTCACTTCCCACAGCTTCCGCATATGCGCATCAAACTCGCCCGCGCTGTCCGCCAGAATGTACATGCGGTAGTTTTCTCCACCATGCCCGCCGATGTATGCATCGCCATCCACCTGCAACGGCATATTGCGCGCAATCCTGTTGAACCGTGGCTGATTCGGATGCGGATAAGCGCACAGTCGCCCCACGCGGCAATCGATTTCGACGCTCGCCGCAACGCCGTGGTGCGGCAGACCGTTCGCAAGGTCCAGCTCCGAGTACAAAATGTTGTTGATCCAGAATGTGCTCGCGATTCCGACCTCGTAATCAGTCACATCCGTTCCAAACGTCAGGAAGTAGTCCCGCGCGTAAGCGTGCGCCCGGTCAAAGTACGTGTACGCTCGCCGCGTCAGCGCCAGCTCTTCCGGCGTCTTCACTTCGCGCATGTCCAGCAGCGTTTGGCTGACGTCCACCCACTTCACTTTCGGCAGGACTTTTTTTGCCGTTGCCAATTCATCCGCGTAAAGTTTCCCGTCGATGCCAATTTTGTTTCCCTGCACGCCTTTTGCTTTCATTCCTTCGAGCAGCATCTCGAACAGATCCACGGTCTTGCCCTGCACGACTTTCCCCTGCTCCGGAAAACCTCCTTCGGCGTGCTTCGTGTCGAAATACTCCCACCCGCCGCCGAACCACCAGCCCTTCACCAGCTCGCGGTCCAGCGCCGGATAGAGATACCAGGGATCCGCGTCATCTTTATTCATGAAGACGCACTGCGGCCGTTCTGTATGCGTATGCCAGTATCCGGTGATGTAAATAATGTTGAGCTGATCGCGAAGCACAAACGCGTGGATATCCTGCTGCGCCACCTTTTCCTTGAACCGCGCGACGGTCTGTTTGTTCCACTCGAGCGGCAAGCGATCAACCTTGGCGGGTTCCGGCGGTCCTTCTTCGCCGGGCCTGGGACCGAGCAGCAATTTTTCGCTCGTGCCCGTGCCGCGGCTCTTCACAATATCTGCAAGCGAGCCACTGCCGCCCTGCTTTTGCATTCCGTCAACCTTGTCCATGCGGCGAAACAGCCCGCCGCCGAGCAGCACAAGGCTTCCGCCCTTCAGAATGTCACGCCGGTCCCGATTCATCTCTCCTCCATTCGCCACAGCGAAGTTCGCTTCGCTGCTGAAAACCCGTCGCGGCCGAAGCCCCGCACACTCTGCCTTCCCTTTAATGCTTCGGAATTACTTCTGCCCGGTGACTTCTTCCCACTCGCGTTTGCCGCGCTCCAGCAAGGCAGGCACATCCTCGCCCAGCAAGAACCGTTCATGGACCAGTTTCATCGCCGCTTCCGCGAACTTTCCCATGTATTCGTCCCGCGAAACATACCGCTCCGCAACCGAGAGCCGCGGATCGCCGGATTGTGTGCGCTCTGCCGCCGTTTTCGCGAAAGGAATAAACGAACCATAAAAACTCAGGCGCAAATCCGCAAGGCCAATGCTCGGATCGCGCAAATTCCATCCGGTATAAGTCGCAAGCGGAACCTGCAATTCCGGCAAACTCACCCCGCCAAGGTCGTTTCCGTCGATGTCCGATTGCGGAACCAGTGTGACAAACGGTTTTCCAACCTTAGGAGGCTCGGTACTCACGATTCCGCTTTTCCATTGCGGACCAAAATCCAGATGATATGCAACGCTTGCTTCATGCGGCTTGTTGACGCCGGGAATCTTAGGAAAATTCCATTTCGTCAGCGATACGAGCGTGCCATCCGCAATTTTCGGGTACGTGGAAGCGGGTGGCTCCTTTCCGTCTTTCACCCACTCGTCCATATCCGTGATCAACGCGCGCCAGAACCACTGAACTGGATTCGGATTGTACCGTTGCTGTGCAGTGGAATCCGGGGAGCCGGGAGAGGATTTCCGCGGCGGAAATGGGGCAGAAAAATGCTGCAACCCGGCCAGCAAATAAACCCTGACATTTTCTCCGATCTTCGCGTCGCTCGTGCCATCCGGCGAAGTATGAATCAGCGACGCAGCGCGTCCCCAGTATTCGTAAGAAGTGTTGGTCAGAAAGAGTTTCGGCGCTTTGTGAGACTTATTGGAGGTATCGAGAAGACCAGCCGCCTCGCCCGTATCCGGATCGGTTTCCTGCTGATCGGTGAAAGGGAAAAGGTCGGTGGGGAAAAAGAGGCTCGAAAGCGGCTGAGCGTCGCGCGAAGGCTGCGCAAACCGGTGATTAAAACTGCCGCGGCCTCCGCCGGCAACATGAGCGATGACGGCGTCCATGACCTGGCGGTCTTGCTCATCTGCGTTGAAATCCTGGTAGAGAAAATGCCGAAGAAAGCGCCCGCTCTGCGAAATGCCGACAGCGTAAACGCGATGAACCGGCGCCGTGGATTGGGGATCGTATTTCAAGTACGAAAGGAAATCGCGGACGGAAGCGAGCCCCAGCCCGACAACGACCGGATCTTTTGCTTCGTAGACGAGCTCATAGATTTTTCCAGCAAAAAACCCGCCGTCCAGGTGAAGAAAGTGAGGATCGGCGGCGAGCATGCCATCCACGGTGTGGGCGAAACTCCACTGCGGGCGAGGAATCGTTTGGCGAGGGCTATCCGGAGTGTCGCGCACTGTCAAAACATTTTTCGGGCTCGCGGGATCGGCAACTGCATAGCTTTTTCCGCCGTTAGGTCCGAGCAGGGAATGGCCGAGCGGCATGTCCGCCATTTTTTGCGCGGGAGTGAAGTCGGTGCGAACCAGCCCTCGAATTTCTTTTCCTTCAGGATCGTGCGCCACCGGAGCAAAAAGTTTGAGCCGGTCTCCTTCATCGGCGATATCAAATTCCCAGCCGACCCAGGCCACCGTATAGCCTTCGCGCATCAGAAAGCCGTCTCCAACTTCCGCTTCCGCAGCGGAAGCTCCCGGGCCGTCCACGATGCGATGGATTCCTTTTCCGCCGCGGTTGGAAACTTCAAGAAGAACGGCGCCGTTTCCCTTGTTTATGTCTTTCGGCCTCAGAAGATAGAGGTCGGCGGAAAATTCGACTTCGCCCTGTGCGTTACGCGGCGCTTTATCGAGATCGACGATTTGCGCGTTGTGAATGTTTCTTGGATCGACGGCAAAATAGACGCGCCCAACGATTTTCTCGTAAACCCCGGCGAGCCCGAAGGGTTTGCCATCCTGAAGATCCGTCCGCGAAATAATCTCGACACGAGTGACGTGTGCATCAGACGCGGGAATGAGAAAAGCGCCGATCGTCAAAAGCCAAACGAAACGCAGACGGACACGATGCATGAGCAGCCTCCAAAGACGCCTCAGCTTATATCACTGTTTGCCGAAGCCGACCTGGCTGATACAGATTTTGTACATCGGAGTGCGATCGAATTTCAGGCGCACAATGCTGAGCTTTGCCGGATCGAATTTCCTGGATTTGTCAGCCGTTTGAAATTCCGAGAGAGGCGCGCGCACGGTCTGGAATTCCGTTTCCCAGTCCTGGTCGAAGCCTGCATCGTCTAGAACGGAGAGCTTGGTGAATTTCTCTTTGAACGGCGGCGGAATAGTCATGAAGAGGCTCAAGGGCGCGCTTGCTGTTACGCCGTCGCTGGTCACCAGTTCAATCGTGAAATCGGGCGATTCGCGTTCTTTTTTCTTGTCTTTCCCGGCGTCCTTCTGGTTTTCTTTTTTCTTATCTTTGTCTTTTTCGTCGTCTTTTTTCTTTCCGGGCGGGTCCACGTCTTCATCCATGGGTGCGATCGAAAATTCAATCGTCGAGCCCGGCCCCAGTTGCCAACCCGCGGCGGCTGCCGCAGGCAACGTGATCGTGTAAGTTGGCGCGGGAGCATCCTTTACGCGGTTCCACCCGAGAAAGACGCCGTTGTAGCCGCGGTCGCCGGAGCGCCAGGGAATGGGAGCTTCGTTCCAGACAGTGAGATTTTGCCCTTCGATGTGGCCGCCCGGAGCAGTCGTCGTGGTGAGGTCAGCGTCCTCGTCGAACAATGCGAGAGGAGTGTAGTTCGTGTCCTGATAGCGATTCATGTACAGCGTATCCGGCAGCCACTGGCGAGCGACGCGCCAATCCTCAAAAAGCGGAACGTACTCGCGATGGTCTTTGAGCGTAGCTTCGAGAAACGCGGAAATGTAGGTCTTCGAGATGCGGCGCTGTTCTTCGCCGGGGATAAGAGGCTTCAAATTCAGGAGCCATCCGAGCGGCTTGCCGGCGTCATCGTTGCCCCAAACGGTGTTGAACTGGCCGTGATTTGCGCGGTAGGAGTAGATTTCTGCTTTAAACCACGGGCCAGGCTGCGTGTAACGGACGTGGTCCCATTGCCGGCTTCCATGGAAAGACGAAACATCCATGTCATGCGCGCCCTGCAAGGTCAGATAGCTCACATCTTCTATCCAACGATACTGTCCCGCGGGCTTGTATTGACCGTCAACAGGAGCGATGGCGACGACGGCTTTGATTGCGAAGTTGTAATCGAACTTGATGTTGGCGTCATCGGGATCGTACTTCATGCGATTGAATGCCGCGGCGGTGGCGGCCGCTTCGCCGCCTCGCGAATGGCCCATCACCGCGATGCGCGACATATCCACCTTGCCCTGAAATGGATTGCCTGCGGTTTTGTTCCATTCCTGCCAGAGTTTCAAATGTTCCAGCAGCATCCAGCCGCGAACGGCTTGCTGCTTGGGCGGGTCGTGGAAAAGGCCGCTGTTCAGGAAATTTTCGTCGATGGAAGCGAGGATGATGCCGCGGCTGGCGAGCAATTCGCCAAGATAGGTGTACCCGGGATCGGAAAACGCGGCCATGTTGTGGTTTCCGTGGACGATGAGAGCGAGCGGAAAAGGTCCGGGCCCTTCGGGATACCAGACGCGGGCGTTCAAGGGCAGCTTGTCGACATCAAAGCCCCAATACTTTTTTCGCGACCAGCGCTTCCAGCCTTTGAAGTCCTTAAAAAAGTCGGACGCATCCAGCGTGCGGGTTTTGATGGCGACACTGGAGCCGTATTCGGGGCGGCGGATGTCATTGCCAACGCCATAGAAAAGCTTTTGAACTTGAAAGGGGCCAATTGCTGAAGGATCCGGAGCGGCCAATTCCGCGGGCATGGAATCCGCGGGAGGTTTCCAGGTGATGAGCTTATCCATGGTGCCTGCGTAAGCAAGAAGCCAAACGAAATAAATATTGGCTGCGAGGGAGAGAAGGAAAAGAAGAGAGACGACGATTTTTTTGCTGAGCGCGGATTGGGCGAAGTTGCCAAAGAAAAATGTGGCAATGGTCGCGCCGAGAACTCCCGTGGCCAGGCCCACAGCGATGGCTACCGTAATGCCCAGCTCTGGCGGCCCCCACAAGGTCATTACGACAAAACACGAGCCGATGATTACGCCGGTGGCAAAGCGGGGCAGATTTCGCGCGATGCTGAGAATCAAAACGACGAGGGCAGCGACCAACGGAATCAATATAGCGGCAACGAGGATGCAAAATGTGAAATCGAAGAGGTAACCAAAGCCGGTCTGAATATACAAACCGCCTATGACGACGCACACGGCGGCTGCAACAAGCGTTCCCCACACGGCGCCGCGGCGTGCTTCGAGGCCGGGACAAATCGCGGTCCACTGCCTGGAACACCAATCGCGCACTTTGCGCCAACGAGATTTTTCGACGGGCGGCAGCGAGATGCTGGCTGCAGGTAGCGCGGTTATATCTGAAACGGAATCTTCATTTGCCATCGGCTTTACCCAGGCTTTCCGGTTTGTTGTTCCAAGCCGACGGCATTGTACACGGAGTCCCGCGCCACGCTTGCAGGATTACCTTGCGTCCTGAGGAGTCAAAATTTGCGAGAGCTGAGCTTACTGATCGTGGATCATCCCCGCCATGTGGTGAGCTGCCGGTTTGCGGCGAAGGGCCGCCATCGTGGAATCGTCTGACGGAGCAAAATAGCCGACGACGATGCCCATCGCGCCGTCGCGGAGGAGTTTGCCGGCCGTATTGTCGTAAGTGGCGGAGATTTTGAGGACGTCGCCCACCGTAAATTTGTAGCCGCCGCGGTCGAGAAACAAAACCGTCGGCATGCTTAGCAAGTCACCGCGGTCGTCTACTTTTGCATCGAGAGTCGCGACGGTTTCTTTGCGTGTGGCGTCTTCGAGGACGAGCCGCCTGCCGTAATCGTGCATGTGTCCACCGACGCCGAGCAGGACACCGTCGTATTTCACGGTGACGGTGCCGGTTTGCTCGCTCTTTCCGACGGGCAAATCGTAACCGGAATTCCCACACGACTTAACGTCCATCCAGGTCGGGTACACGCTTTTGACCTTGGCGCCCGAACTGACTTCCGTGTAAGGAATGACGACTTCGAGATAGACGTTTTCATACGAAGTGTCCGTGGGATTGTGGATCATGGTTTCGACGCGAATCGTGTCGCCCATTTGCACGCGGTAGCCGAAGCCGGGGAGTTCGGCCCAATTCGTCATTTCGCCGCCGGCGCCGAAAATGTGTTCTTCTTTGTTGGGGCAGAGAAAATCGGCGCGATTCTCGTTCCAGAAGGCGGTGTGATGAAGGACGCGGCCGGGCACGGCGTTGCCGTTTGCGTCGACGAGTCTGGGCGAATACGCCAGCAGCCAGCCGTCGATGGGAATTTGCCACTCGAGATCCGGAGGCTGCGGCATTTTCATGTGACTGGTGTTGGCAGGCAGGTTCATGGGGCCGATTCGAACGGTAATGGTGTGGCCGTCGATTTTTTGTTCGATTTTCACGCCTTTCGCCATTTCGTGGTGCATGCCGCCTTGCATGAAGCCGCCATGCTGCATGTGGTCCATGTCGTGTGGGGCATCGGCGGGTTTGTCCTGCGCAAGAGTTGCAACGGAAAACAGAAGGCTGGCGATGAAGAGATTGATTGTTCGCATGGTCTTACCCTCGTGCGCTCATCCCAAGCGCACCTCTTAATGATAGCCCCATCTTCGACACGGTGGCTCCTATCTGAAGCGCCGTGTGCCGGATACGACTTCTCCGGCGCAAAGGATGGAACGCGCGCACATAAGATTTGGGAACTACTTCGGAAGATTTCTAACTGAAGGAAGCGACGGCGAGCTGTGGATCCTCAAAGACTTCAAAAAGAGTGAGTACGCGGACAAGCTTGAGAGTCTGGACGGCGAATTTGGAGGGATTGAGGAGTTTTAACGAGCCGCCGCGCTGCTTGGCGCTGGTGAGGAAACGAACGAGAAGGCCGATGCCGCTGGAGTCGATTGTTGGAACTTCCTGAAGGTCCAGAATGAAGCGGGACTGGCCGTCATTGAGCAGATCGGTCATGGTCGCGTTGAGCCGATCGAGCGGCTCTCCGAGGTTGAGGCGGCCGCGGAGTGTGATGAGCTTCACGTCGGATTGAGTTCGGACTTCGATTTCCAAAAGGATGCCTCCAAGGCCCGCGGCAGGGTTGCGAAGTACGAACGCGCTTGCCGAACAGAGCGGTAGTCTGCTAGAGTCCCGCACAACTTAGAAGAACCGCCGCAAATTTGCAAGCGAGTGTTTCGCCGTTTCCATCGCCCGGCCGTCTCCACAGCGCGATAGCAATAGGACGCGGGCATGGCGAGCGAGAGTGGTCCTTTGAAGATGGAGCTCCGGGAATTTTCCGCACGACTGCTGGCCGAGCAAGAAGTCATTCCGCGTGCCAGGACGATCGCTGGAACAGTAGCCGAACTCCTGCCCGGCACAGCCATTAACGTTTACATATTTGCGGTGCTCGATGGCGAAGAGGTGTGGGCCGCCAAGGCATCGGCTGGAGAAGCAGGCGCACGGGCGAACACCGTTTCCGCTGAGTCAGCGATTTTTAGTGAGCTGAGAAACACCGAAGTGCCGCTGCTTTTTTCCGGTGCGGAGCTTTCGCGCGAAAACTACTCGCACCTCGATATCCGCAAGACTTTTCTCTCCCTGGCCTACCTGCCTTTCCATATCGGGGATACTGTTTTCGGCGCGATGGAGATCGTCAGTTTTCAGGAAGAATTGACAGAAGAAGCGCTCGGGGAGCTGAGCGACCTGGCGGGAATTTCCAGCGCGGCGCTGGCAGCGGCGCAACGTTATGAAGACGAGAGAAATGACGCTCTCGGTTCGATCAGCCGGCTTACACAACTTTATGACCTCGAAAAGGTTTTTGCTTCGACGCTGGAAATGGCCGAGTTGCTGCCCATTATCGGCTCGAAAGTTCAAGAAGTGATGGAATGTCAAGCAGTGAACGTATGGCTGCTGCAGCCAGACGAGAGCATCCAGCTGATGCATCAGGCCGGGTCGGATGCCACCGTTCCGCAGGGCTCATTCCAAAAACCCGGTGAGGGAATTCCGGGAGATGTCTCCGACAGTGGGGAAGCTGTGTTGATCGATGACCCCGAGGATGAGCGGCTGGCGAAACGGAACGCGGAAGTCGAAGAAGAAACGGTTAGGTCGCTGCTGGTTGTGCCTATTTTGGATAAAGGAGCGCTCGTTGGCGTGGTGGAGGCGGTCAACAAGGTGGACGGCACTCCGTTTGACGATGACGAACTGTTTGCGTTGACGAGCCTTGCGGAAACGGCGTCGAGCGCGCTGCACAATGCAAGTCTGCTGATGGCCGAGCGGAAAGTGGCGATCCTCGAAACACTTGTCACGGTGAGCCACGAGATTACGTCGACGCTGAATCTGGAGCGCATGCTGCAGACGATTGTGAATGCGCCGCAGGCAGTGATTCCGTACGAGCGCGCGGCGATCGTGCTGCGGCAGGGTGGCCGCTTCAAGTTGAGCGCCGTGACCGGACAAACGCAGGTTAACGCGGACGCTCCCGACATCGCGCCACTCAACGAAATCCTGCAATGGGCTTCCTTGTCACAGGAAGTGATTCACGTAAGCCAACGCGACGAGGAGATTGACGCCGATCGCGAGGAAACGCGGGCCAAGTTCAAGAAATACTTTGCGGCATCGGGGATGCGCGGCTTCTACGCCAAGCCTTTGAATGACGATACCGGAAGCGTAGGTTTGCTCGCTCTCGAAAGCACCGACCCGGATTTCCTGGGGTCCGCACATATCGAAATACTGGATGTGCTGTCCAGCCAGGCCACGGTGGCGCTTCGCAACGCGCAATTGTACAAAGAAGTTCCCTTCATTTCGGTGCTCGAACCGGTGCTCGTCCAAAAGCGCAAGTTCATGGCGATGGAGAAGCGCCGCCGCACTCTGATTCTCGTCGCAGCCGCGGCGGCGGTGCTTTTCCTTGTGGCGTGTCCCCTGCCGCTTCGTGTGGATGGGGACGCGATCGTTGCGCCAGGAAGCAGGGCTCTTATCCAGCCCGAACTGGAGGGCGTAGTCAGCAACGTATTCGTTCACGAGGGCCAATCCGTGCAGCGCGGCCAGGTGCTAGCCAAAATGGAGGACTGGAATTTGCGCTCGGCGGTTGCGGAGGCGCATTCCAGGTATGAAGCGGCGCGGCTCCAAATGAATCGCGCGCTGGCCGCAAACGATGGCACTGAGGCGGGGGTGCATCGTGTGCAGTCCGATTACTGGAAAGCGGAAGTGGGGCGAACGGAGGAGATGCTGGAGAAGGCGTCGTTGCGCTCTCCCATTGACGGCGTGATTGCGACACCGCACGTGGAGAATTTTGCCGGGCGCAAGCTGGAGCAAGGTGATTCGTTTGCCGAGGTCGTGGACACCTCGCAGGCTGTTGTGGATGTGGCCATCGATGATCTCGACGCGGGATTGCTCAAGGACGGCGAGCCGGCGGTGGTAAAGCTCAATAGCTACCCAACGCGCACGTTCCGCGGCGACGTGGTCATCGTCAGCCCGAAAGCGGAGATGCTTCACGAAACGCCAGTTTTTTATGCGCGAGTAGCCATTCCGAATCCTGACGGCGTAATTCGCGCGGGCATGGAAGGCCGCGGAAAAGTCCGTGTCGGCTGGTATCCCTCCGGCTATGTGTTTTTCCGGAGAGCGTGGATTTGGAGCTACGCCAAGCTGTGGAACTGGGTAGGTTGGTAGGAAATAGAGTGGAGGAAAAGTATGCGGTGTCCTGTCGTGCCAATCGTTTTGGGAGCGGCCCTGCTGATTGTGAGTTGCGGGGATAGCGGGACGGTCACACCCTCCGTGACGAATGCCGCGCCGGCTCCTGTCACACCTCCTCCTTCCTCTTTCAAGACGCAAGTCGCGCCCGCCGATACGGGCATTAGTGTTTCCGGGCCTATCATCGTCGAACATCAGGTGGAGATTACGGCTCAGCGCGACGGCATTCTTCAAAAGATATTCTTCGACGCCCCCGCCCATGTTCAGGCAGGCACACTTATCGCCAATCTGGACGACCGCCAGATCACGGCGAATCTTGAAGCCGCTCGCGCTAAATCGCGAAGCATCGCCGCGGACCTGAAAAACTGGGAAGCAGAAGCCGAAGTGCTCAAGGCGGACTATGGGCGAGCGCAACGCATGTGGGATGCAGGGCTGATCTCCGAAGAACAGCTGCAGCACGCGAAATACAAAGCCGAGTCGGACCAGTGGGATATAAAGCGAGTCCTGGAAAGCCTGACCACCGCTCACGAGGAGGAGCGCTCGCTCGAGCTGGAATTGGAAAAGGCCAAAATCCTTGCTCCCTTTGATGGATTGATCGCCCGCCGCTATGTCCGGGAAGGACAGAATATCGCCAAGGGCGAACGCCTCTTCTGGGTTACTGCGGAGGCGCCGTTGCTGATGCGGGTCACGCTGCCGGAGAGGGTGTTTGGAAAGATGCGCCAGGGACAATCCGTGGATGTCACTTCCGAGGATGCGCCCGGCGAAAAGCATCTCGGGAGGGTCAAGGAGATCAGTCCGGTGGTGGACCCCTCCAGTGGTACGTTCGAGGTGCTGGTGGAGTTGAAGGGTGAACGAGGAGCGTTGCGTCCCGGGATGACCGCAAACGTGCACCTGGACACCCAGCGTTAAGCCCAGCCCACATGAATCTCACCCGCGCTCTCGACGTTGCGCTCCCGGAAATTCCGGCGCACACCCTCTCGGAGCGCTATCCTCGCCTCGATCCCGGCACGACTTTCCGCGAGCACATGGAAGACAACCAGCCGATGGTGCGGATTTACGTTCCCAGCGTCGGCCTTATGTACCGCTTTCCGGAGCAGACCTGGCGTCTCGCCCGGCTATTCGATGGCCACCGCTCTTACGAACACATTGCGGCGCTGTATTCCAGCGAAATGGGAATTCAGTATGCGCCCGAGGATGTTCGCGAATTTGCCGCGCAGCTTGAGTCTGGCAATTTCTGGTACAAGACACCGCAAGAAAAAAACATTCTTCTGATGCAGCAGTCCGCGGAAGACCGCCGCAAGAGCCTTAAGGGGCGCAGCCGGTGGACTGACCTTTCCATCATCTTTTTTCCGGCTTTCAATCCGGATCGTTTCCTCACCTGGTTTTACAACCACACGAAGTTTATCTACACGACATGGTTCACGATTCTGACGGTCGTGGCGTTCACCATCGCCGCGGGCATCAGCGTTACTCATTGGAGTGAGATCGGCCGCGACACGCTCCAGTTCTACAATTTCAAGGAAAAAACCTGGGGCGACGTCCTGGCCTTCTACGCGCTGTTCATGGTCATCGTGGCGATTCACGAGTTTGCACACGCCCATACCTGCAAGCATTACGGCGGCCGGGTGAGAGCCATGGGGTTCGCGCTGATCTATCTCACGCCGGCCTTCTATACGGACACCACGGAAGGCGCGGTTTTGGCTTCCCGGCCCCAGCGGTTGACGATTGCCCTCGCCGGAATCTGGTCGGAGCTCATGGTCTGTTCCATCGCCACGCCCATCTGGTGGGCGACGCCACCGGACACGTTTGTCCACGATGCGGCGTACTTCATGATGATGCTCACGGGCATCATGTCGCTGATCATCAACTGGAACCCGTTAATGAAGCTCGACGGGTATCACATGCTGTGCGAGATTCTCGGCTTGGAGGAACTCAAGGAAGATTCCACGGCGTACTTGTTGGCCTGGGTGAAGAGGAATATTTGGCGCCTCCCGGTTGAAGTGCCGTATGTACCCAAGCGGCGGCGCTTTGGGTTTGCGGTGTATGCGCTGCTCTCCGGCGCTTATAGCTACACGGTGCTCTATGTCGTTGCGCGGCTTGCCGGAAATATTGTCCGCAACTTCAGCCCGGAATGGGGCTTCATCCCGGAGATTGCCGTTGCGCTGTTGGTTTTTCGTTCGCGAATCCGCCTATTGGTGAATTTTATGAAATTCAACTACCTCGATAAAAAAGACCGTATCCTCGCGTGGCTGACACCACGACACTCACTGGCACTCGGTGTTGTCGCGGTTGTCTTTCTCGCAGTGCCGATCTGGCACGAGTCCGTTTCCGGCCGATTTTTTCTCGAGCCTAACAAAACGGCAGTGGTCCGCGCACGCATTCCCGGTACGGTCACTCAGCTCTACCTCCAAGAGGGGCAGCACGTGTCCGAGGGCCAGCCCCTCGCTACTTTGACGGATTTGCCCTTGGAGTCGGAGTTCGACGAAGCACGTACACGGCTGCTTACGGCGTCGCAGCGTGTCAATGCCGCTTCCTCGCACTACACCGATTTAGGGGCTTCGCTGAACGAACGCGATGGCCTGACTGCTCAGTTCCACCAACTTTCGGACATGCGCGACGCTCTGCATCTTTATAGCCCCATCTCCGGGACGGTGGTCACTCCCAGGGTCGGTGATTTGCTGGGTAGCACTCTTAAGAAGGGTAGCGCTCTTCTGGAAATTGCGGACCTGACCAGGCTGAATGCCAGGATCTATATCTCCGAGTACGACCTCTCCAAATTCACAGTGGCTTCCCCTGCGCGGCTCCAGGTTCAAGGCATCGCGAAAATATGGCCCGCAGAGGTCAATTCGATTGCCCCCGCACCTTCCGAAATGGATTCGCAGCTCCTGGGCGAAAACAAGCTGCGCGGGATGGATCTTCCCCAGTTCTATATCGTCACTTTGGTGTTGGACAATCCCAACTCAATCCTGAAGCCGGGGATGGAGGGAGTTGCGCGGGTCTATGGCCGGCGCCGGAGCATATTGATGAAGGGTTGGGAAGTCGTCACAAGACTGATCGGCCGAAAAATCTGGTAGAGGTTTAGTACATTGATTTCAGCACTGACTTGCCCAGTGCTTTGTGCTTTCACGCGAAACAAGAAGGGCTGCCGAAAGGCAGCCCTTCTTGTTAATTGCTCGATTTTGAAGATTTCAGTGTCCGGCTTCGGCTTAATTGGTGCCCTTCATGAATCCCCTCGGGGAGCCTTTCAGAGTGCCTTTTAGGGTGCCCTTCAGAGTGCCCTTCAGAGTGCCCTTCAGAGTGCCTTTGTGGGAGCCTTTCAAAGTGCCTTTATGGGAGCCCTTCATGGAGCCCTTGACGGAACCTTCGGCCGCCGGAGCCTCGATATTCTCGCTGGGAGTTCCGCTGGCGACGTTGGCCTTCTTGGTGGTCTTGAGTGCGCTGATCAAAGATTTCTTTTGGATGGACATGATGGGCTCCTTTTTTCTCTCTTTAATTTTTTTAAAGCTTGCCGACCGATGCTAGACATATTGCAGATTGGATGCCAAACGGTTTCCATAAATCCGTGGGTACCATGACCACATAATCTCAAGCACTTACGGACTCGACCGTGGGAGACAGCCGCGTGCCGCGGTGAAAAATTCTGCGAGCGGTCAATTTTTAACCCTCGGCGGGTTAATTTTTAACCAAACTACAGCTTCAGTTTTCGGCAAAGGTACTTCATCCGCTGCGGGTCGACGCGGAGAAGCGCGGCCGCGGCGGATTTCTTGCCCCCGCTGCGGCGGAGTGCGGCATTGAGATAGGCGACTTCGATCCGTTCCATCTCGGCATCGAAGTCCACCCCCTCCTCGGGGATCAGGATGGCTTCGTGGCTGGCGGTGCTGGCGTAAAGCAGAGCTTGCGGGAGGTGTTCGGCGGTGAGCGTGGGGCTGTTGTTCATGGTCACCAGGCGCTGGATGACGTTTTCCAGTTCGCGCACGTTGCCCGGCCAAGGGTAGTCCTCGAGAATCTCCATGACGTCCGGTTGCATGCTTTTCAGGGGTTTCTTTGCGGCCGCGCAATAAATGCGGAGGAAGTGATCGATTAGAAGAGGGATATCTCCGGCGCGCTCGCGAAGGGGAGGGACGAAGATGGGAACGACATTGATGCGGTAATAGAGGTCCTCGCGAAAGCGGCCTTGACGGACAATGGCTTCCAGATCCTCATTGGTGGCGCAGATGAGGCGGAAGTCGATTTTTCGAGAGGTTCGCGCGCCGAGGCGCTGAACGCTGCGCTCCTGGAGGGCGCGAAGAAGTTTGCTCTGCAAGTTGGGCGGGAGAGTGGTGATTTCGTCGAGAAACAGCGTGCCGGTATGAGCGCTTTCGATGAGCCCGGGCTTGGTGGTGTCGGCGCCGGTGAAGGCGCCTTTTTCGTAGCCGAAGAGCTCTGACTCCATGAGCGTGTCGGGCAGGGCGGAACAGTTCAGGCAAACGTAAGGATTATCTGCGCGGCTTCCCGACCGCACGATGGCCTCCGCGATCAACTCCTTGCCAGTGCCGCTTTCGCCGCGCAGCACCACGCTGGTGTTGCTGTCTGCCAAGGACTGAATGGCCTGATAAACCTTTTGCATGGCGGCGCTACCGCCAATCAGATTGCAGAAGGCGGATTTGTTCTCCACCTGTTCCACTAGACGGCGGCCTTCGAGTTCCAGAGCGCGCTTTTCGATGGCGCGCGTCAGCACGATGGAGAGCTCGGCTGGATTCATGGGCAGGAAAAAAAATTCGTCGGCGCCGGCGCGGCTGGCCAGCAAGGAAAAACCGCCCTGGCGGGAGGCGGTCATAGCCACAAGCACAATGTCTTCTCGCAACGCGCGAATTTCCTGGAGGACTTCAATGCCATCTTTGGGGCCATCGCCGATGCTGTCGAGATCGAGCAGTAAAGCGCGCAACTCGGGATCTTCTACGAAGCTCTTGATAAGCCTTTCCGTGCCAGCGCGGGACACATGGAACGCGGGACCCATGGATTCTGAGATGTTCAGGAAGGTGGAGTCATGGATCGTGACAATAGCGATGGAATGTCTAGCCTCGCGGGAGGCGTCCTTTTCGGAGGGCATGGGCATCACCGAGTGGGGCGATTATAGGGGATTAGAGGAGAAGGCACGAAAGAAAATGCAGCGATGCGGTCGGACTTCAGTGCGTTCCGTTGAGAGAGCCTGCAAATTCCGCATGGTTCGCGGAGGTCTATGTTTTTGCAGCCTACCCAGGATTACATCGCGCAAGCAAGGACAAAGGCGACGTATGTTTTGGCGTAACTGTTAAAGACGCGGATAAAGCCAGGAGCAGTTAGTTGGCATTTGCAATGGTGGGTCCAGCGTTGCCCCAGACCACGGAGTTGCCCCAAACCACGGAGTTACCCCAGACCACCGAATTGCCCCAAACCACCGAGTTGCCCCATACGACGGAGTTACCCCAAACCACAGAATTGCCCCACACGACGGAGTTGCCCCAGACCACCGAGTTATTCCAGATTGTGCCCTGGGCTCCCGAAATCGTGATGGTATTGTTGCTGGCGTTGTATACGGCGGTCGGGGAAAGCGCGGAGCCGACAGTCGCAGGCGCCAGATCCGTGCTATTCAGCGCCGCCTGCGCGTCAACCGCGCCTGCTCCTACTGAGAAGATGTCCTGCTCGATCGTGTAACTTATGCCGGTACCGAGGTCGGTCGCCGTCGTGTATTGGCCAAAACCTTTCCAGGCCGTCTTCATCAAGCGGGCTTTCACCTGGTCCGGCGTCAGCGAAGGAGTCTTCTGCAACATCAGGGCGGTAACGCCGCTGACCACCGCCGACGACATGCTGGTCCCGCTCAGGCGGATGTAATAAGAGCCGCCATTATATTGCGGCCCGCAGGACGTGAGGGCAGCGTTGCAAGGATAAACGAGAATCGAAGGAAATTCGGTAACCAGCGTTGTAGTCCCGTTAGACTTCCTGGAAACGACTTGGTTGCCTGGAGCAACGAGGTCCGGCTTGACGATATGATCCAGCGCGGTCGGCCCCTTCGAGCTGTAACTGGTCATCGTCTGCGAAGTTTGAGCGCCTGTCCCGTGCGTATTCGTAGCGCCAACGGTAATCACATAGGGGTCATTCCCGGGAGCGCCGATGGTGGCATATCCGTCTACGCCGCCCACATTGTATTCGCCCATGTTGCCGGCGGCGACGACGACCACGATTCCGGCCTTCCAGGCGGATTCAACGGCCTGGCAAAGAGGGTCTTGCGTGTAGCTTTCAAACACTCCGCGGCCCAAAGAAAGGTTCAGCACGCGAATGTTATACGTGCTCTGCAGGGCGATGGCTTGCTGGATGGCGGCGATAATGGTGCTATCCGTGCCCATCCCGTTTTGATCCAGGGCACGAAGATTGACGAGATTTACCTCTGGCGCGAGACCGCGATATACGCCCGCGTAGGTGTAGACCAAGGACATGTGGCCGTTGCCGCCGATGATCCCGGCGATATGGGTGCCGTGCCCGTACTGATCCGAACTGCCGGAACTCGTGGTCACGAAATTCTGGTTGTAGACGACGCGTGATTGGGTACCGGCGTCGTTATTCAGGTCCGACGCGGGGCCGATGCCGCTGTCCACAACGGCAACGCCGATGCCGGCACCATTCCAGCCGTTGGCAGCGGCGATATCGCCGTTGACCGCGCTGACTGCCAAGTTGAGCGCACCTTTGACCGGGCGATCGGGGGAGATGTACGCCACATTGGCGTTCGACGCCAAGCTTTGCAGGCTGGATCCCCTTACGGTGACCAGCTCCGCGTTCACCACCGGCAGATCCGCTTTCTTGGTGACCGCTTCGTCCGCCAGATCGGAGGCCGTAGGTGCCTGACGGAATTGCACGATAACGTCCATCTGGGCTTGCGGATCCACCGTCTTCAGGTCAGGAGATATCTTAGCGGCTACCAGGGCAGCCTGGGCTTCTACCTGTGACTGCTGTGCCCCAAGCTCTGGCTTCGTGTCGGTGCTGGACGAACCTGCAGGAAGGGTGGCCGAATTGGCTGCGGCAACAAACAGGGCAGACACCGGCGCAGCATTTTCCGCAGAGTTGGATTTTTCAGAGCTCGACGCTGCTTTTACCAGGGACAGATCTCCCTGAGAGGGAGCTGGAGAAGCGGTGTCTGTAGCAGGCCGAACGGCGCGCAGCGAAGAACCCGGAGCAGCGGCGCTGGATGCGACGAGGTTGCCCGACTGCTGATTTCTCGGGGCCCGGTGAGAGTGGCCGGAGAAACCCCATACAGCCACGATCAGGGTGGAGGCAATCAGCGTTCCCCACGTCGTCGTCTTGAGGAATCCACCCTCTTGATTCTTTCGCTCTTGCTGAGAATCGGCGGTCATGTCTGATCGTCTCCTCGGTCGCTGCGAACCGGTGGCTCTATCCAGAAATTCTCTGTTCGTTGACCAGATCAGTGTGGGGGAGGGGCTGGAACCAGTCGATGGTACAGGGGGAGCAGGGGTCTAGTACTAAAGTGCTCCTAGTTTTGGGGCAGGGCGGGTCAGAGGCTCCCGCATTTATTAATGTCACCAATCAGATACCGCCCCTACCCCGGGTAACGGTACCAGAGTAAGAGTTCATCTTGGGACAATCCCTGCTGACAGTACTATTCGCAATTTCTCCTAAAACCTTCATTCTGACGGCAGTGCGGCCTGCTCCCCCACGGGTACAGGCGTGTGTTTGAACACGGAAGAAGGCTCGATGAGTCGAATGGCGCCCACTCGGCTTGTGCGCAAGCTCCTCTCGCAAATGGTGTTTCGTGGATGCTGTCTAGAGCCGGCAACTGAATGAACGATCGAGTGCGTGGGTGAACGGTTTGAAAAAAGTCTTCAGCAATCCCGGCAAGGACGGCCAATTCCTCGGATGGCCTGCCGTTAGTTTCATAACCGTCCAGCTGCTGATCGGCATCCCTCTGTTGCCGTACGCGCTTTGGCATTGGAAATCGGAAAACCTGCTGCGCCTGGCTTGTTTCATGGTTGTCGCGCTCGGCGCGTCCCTTTTAAAGGTCCGCTTGCCGGGTATTCAGGCCACCATGTCTGCCAATTTCCTCTTCATCCTGGTGGGCATCCTAGATCTTTCTTATCCGGAGACGCTGCTGGTCGGTTGTCTTGGCGGACTGGTGCAATCGCTGTGGCAGGCCAAGCCCCGCCCGAAACTGATTCAACTCCTCTTCAATTTCGCGAATCTGGCCATCTCGATTACCGCCGCGAACGCCGTCTACCACAGTCAGTCGGCCTTTGCGCTCGGCTTGCGCTGGCCGCTCCTGCTGGCCGCGGCTTCCACGACCTATTTTGCAGTGAACACCATGTCGGTTTCCGCAGTCATCGCCATCACCGGAAAGCGCAGTCCGGTGCAGGTCTGGCGCGAATGCTATCTCTGGTCCTTCCCGTACTATTTGTTGGGCGCCGTTATCGCCGGTGGGATAAGCATCGTCAACCACGCCCTGGGATGGCAGGTTTCCATCCTGGCTGTGCCCATCGTTTACTGGATCTATCGCTCTTACCGCACCTACCTGGATCGCCTCGAAGGTGAAAAAAAACACACCGAGGAAATCGCCGAGCTGCACTTGCGCACCATTGAAGCACTGTCCCTGGCTATCGAAGCCAAAGATCACACCACGCACGATCACCTGAAGCGCGTCCAAACCTACGCCGTAGAGATCGGGAAAGACCTGGGCATCAGTGAATCCGAGCTGAATGCGGTGCGCGCCGCTTCGCTCCTCCATGACATCGGCAAGCTGGCCGTGCCGGAACACATCCTCTCGAAACCCGGACGGCTAACGCCGGAAGAGTTCGAGAAGATGCAGATTCACCCAGTCGTAGGCGCCGAGATTCTGAATCGCGTTCAATTTCCTTACCCGGTCGTTCCCATCGTTCGTTCGCATCATGAGAAATGGAACGGCAAGGGCTACCCCGATGGATTAGCGGGGAACGCAATCCCGATTGGAGCGCGCATTCTTTCCGTGGTGGATTGCTTTGATGCACTTACTTCCGAGCGGCCGTATCGCCGGGCCATGTCGCCACAGGATGCCATGAACCTCTTGCGTGCCGAGAGCGGCCAGAGCTATGACCCGCGCGTCGTCGAGTGTATTGAACGGCGTTATCACGAATTGGAAGCGGCCGTAAAACTCTCCGAAGGACGCGAGAACGTTCTGCAGTCGCTGTCCTTTCCGAAACGCGAAGCGGCGCCGATGGCTGGATTCTCGAACCTGCCCGACAAGGCCCAGTTGCGCGCCACTTCCTTCCTTGCGTCCATCGTCTCCGCGCGGCAAGAGGCGCAGTTGCTCTTTGAACTGGCACAAACTTTGGGTAACTCGCTCAGTCTGCGGGAAACGCTCTCCGTCGTTGCGGTTCGCCTGAAAGAGATGATCCCGCACCATTCCATCGTGTTCTTCGTCTGCCAGGAAGACAAACTGGTGCCAAAATACTCTCACGGCATCGACTACGACCTGTTCAAATCCTTGGAAATTCCTTTGGGCCAGGGCATCTCCGGCTGGGTTGCCGTAAACCAGAAGCCCATCCTCAACGGCGACCCTGCGGCTGAGTCCAAATATCTCGGCGATCCGAAGCTCGTATCCTGCCTGCGATCGGCGCTTTCCGTTCCCTTGCAGGGCCGCGAAAATGTGGCGGGCGTCCTGACGCTTTATCTTGCGGAGCCGCAAGGATTCTCGAACGATCATCTGCGACTGCTCCTCGCCGTCAGCTCGAAGCTGGGCCTCTCCGTCGAAAACGCCATGCAATTCGAACATGCCGAAGATACCGCCAGCACGGACTTTCTGACCGGCCTGCCAAATGCGCGTGCCATCTGCGCTCACTTGGAACGCGAGTTGGCGAGATGCAAGCGCAACGGCTCTCAGCTGGCCGTGCTGCTCTGCGATTTGAACGGCTTCAAGAGCGTGAACGACAGTTTTGGCCATATTATCGGGAACAAGCTGTTGACCGAAGTGGGCAAGAACTTGCGGACTGCCTGCCGGGAATGCGACCAGATCGGCCGCCTGGGTGGTGACGAATTCGTGGTGGTGCTGCCGGACTGTCTGCCTGAAGGCATCGCGGACATCAAGAATCGTCTGGATCTCGCCGTGAAAGCCGCCGCCAAAACCGTCTGCGAAGACAGCGGGGTGACCGTTAGCATCGGCGGCGCCTTCCATCCCAAGGATGGTTCGACGGTCGACGAGCTCCTCGCGGAAGCGGATCAAAGCATGTATTTGTCGAAGGCTTCGCACTACAAGAACGTGGACGAACAAAGCCGCTTGCAGCTCCTGGACCGGCGGTGAGTGTGTGATGACCGGCAGCCCGATCCTCTCCGACGGCGGGGCAGTGAAAAGAGCGCTGCGCCTGTTCCTTTGCAAAGCGGTCTGGCTGGTTGCGGTGATTTTGGTTGGAGGTCTTTTTGGCGCCACGCTGGTGCGCTATGGGCCGGGATATGGCGTTGATGAGCGCGAACTCGATCCGCGTTTGAGCCAGGCCAGTGTCGAAGCCCTTCGCGGCCAGCATCATCAAAACGCAAGTCTTCTGAGTTACTACGGGCACTATCTAAAATCTGCCGTGCACGGCGATTTTGGAACGTCCGAATCGACGCAACGTCCCATCTCTGAATTGATTCACCAGCGCTTGCCGGTGACCGCCCGCGCCGTGCTACTGGGAATGCTCAGCGCCTGGTCCCTGGCGCTTTTCCTGGCCATGCTTGGGCAATTTTTGAGAGGCTGGATTTTTGAAGTCTGCAGCACGCTGCTGACCGGGTTTCTGTTGGCCCTGCCATCCACCGTCATAGCCCTGCTCTTTGTTTATTTTCGCGCACCGGTCTTTCTGGCCGTCGCCTGCGTTACGTTTCCAAAGCTGTTCCGCTTCATCCACAACCTTCTGGTTGAAGCCTACGAGCAGCCTCATGTACTGGCCGCGCGGGCCCGTGGCATTGGACCGGTTCGCATTTTTCTCCGCCATGTTCTGGCATTTGCCGCGCCCGCTTTATTTGCGTTGGTCGGTGTGTCGCTTAGTCTTGCGTTTGGCGCGGCCATTCCCATTGAAGCGCTTACGGATTCTCCGGGTATTGGACAACTCGCCTGGTTCGCGGCCATCAATCGAGACTTGCCGCTGGTCGTGAATTTAACTTTGCTCGTCACCCTCGTGACTGTCGCCGGCAATTCCCTGGCAGATTATTCGGGCCAGCTTGCAGCGAGAGCCTCATGAGCGCCCCAAAGAGCTTGCGTCTGATTTCTGCATTTCTCCTGTGCGTCATTTTTTTGCTGGCGCTCGGCGCGAATTTCATCGCTCCGTATTCTTACGCGAAGCAGTTTCGTGATGCCCCGGCGGCGGCTCCCTCCGCGGCACATCTCTTCGGTACGGACGCTCTCGGACGCGACGAATTTAGCCGTCTTTTATATGGCACGCGCGTTTCCCTGCTGCTGGCTCCGGCGGCCGCGCTCTTATCCACGCTCATCGCCGGAATTCTTGGCGGTCTGGCCGGGTTCCTCGGCGGCTGGTGGGAACGCGCGATTTTAGCTAGCGCGGATTTGCTGATGGCGCTGCCGCTGCTCTTTGTTCTTCTGGCTTTGCGCGCGACCCTTCCGCTGGATGTTGCCCCGCTAATCTCCGCGATGGCTACTTTCTTGATTCTGAGTTTATTGGGCTGGCCTTCCTCACTCCGAGTGATCTGGGCGGCCGCTCGCAACATTCGCGAATCGGATTTTCTGCTGCTGGCGCGTTCCAGCGGCAGCAGTCCTCTTCGCATCATTGCTCGCCAGATACTTCCCAATTTACGCCCGGTTCTGGCGGCGCAATTCTGGGTCAACATTCCGGTCTTTATCCTCGCCGAAGCCACGCTCAGCATGCTCGGTCTCGGCGTGATGGAACCTCTTCCTTCCTGGGGCAATCTTTTGCGGGGCCTCGAAAACCCTTCCGCGTTTCATGCCAATCCTTGGACCATCGCGCCGCTGATCCTTCTGATCCTCGTAGTCTTCTGTTTTCAATTTATTTTGCCGTCCAGGGAGGATTTCGCCTGATGCTCCGCAAACTTCGCCTTCTTGGAGTTTTAACGGTTTTCGGTGCGGCTGCCGCTGCATCAGCGCAGGCGCAATCCGGCGGCGTCCTCCATTTTTGTTTGCATGGCGAACCTAAAACTTTTAATCCCATTCTCGTGGACGACGAGGCAGCCGAAAACGTTCGTTATCTCACCGGCGGCGTTCTGATTCGCCTCAATCGCCAGTCGCAAGCGCTCGAACCCGGGCTCGCTACTTCCTGGCACATCTCCAAAGACGGCCGCATGATCGCCTTCCAGTTGCGCAAAGGCCTCCGTTTTTCCGATGGCACTCCCTTCACTTCGGAAGATGTCGCCTACACGATAAAATCGTTGATGGATCCTCAGCTGCATTCTCCGACGGGAGACTCCTTCCGCTCGGGCGAAGGAGCCGTCGAAATTCTTACCCCAACGCCCGACACCGTTTCAATCACCTTTCCCGCCCCAGTCGCGGGTCTCGAACGCCTCTTCGATCAAGTCGCCATGATGTCTGCCCACTCCCCCAAAAAAGAGATGGCCGTTCTGGGTCCCTTCTACATTTCCGACTACAAGGCCGGCTCTTACGTGGAACTCGCGCGGAATCCGAATTACTGGAAACACGACGCGCAGGGCCGCGCGCTGCCCTATCTCGACGGCATCCATCTCGATATTCAAAGAAACCGCGACATCGAACTGCTGCGTTTCGAACGCGGAGAATTGCAACTCATCAACCGCCTCGATGCCGAGTCCTACAAGCGCCTTTCGAAAGACAGCTCCAGCACGCCACGGAACGCCGGTACCGGTCTGGATTCCGATTTTCTGTGGTTCAATCAGAGTCCCAACGCTCCGATCGCGGACCCCAGGAAATCCTGGTTTCGCACTACTGAATTCCGCCGCGCCGTTTCGTCGGCCATCAATCGCGAGGATATCTCCCGCATCGTTTTTGACGGTCACGCCAAGCCGGCCATGGGCCCGATTTCGCCAGCGAACCATTTTTGGTTTAACTCCGCAATCCCGGCTCCCAAATACGATCCCCAAGGCGCCCTAAAACTTCTGGCGCAAGCCGGATTCCGCTTCGCCAACGACGAGCTTCGCGACAAATCCGGCAACCGTGTCGAGTTCACCCTGGTCACCAATTCCGGCAACGCCGTCCGCGAAAAAATGGCCTCCATGATTCAGCAGGACCTCTCGGAAATCGGGATCAAAGTCTCCATCGTCACGCTCGATTTTCCATCCTTGATCGAACGCATGACGCGCACGTTCGATTACGACGCCTGCCTGCTTGGCTTGGTCAACACGGATCTCGACCCCAACGGCCAGATGACCGTCTGGCTCAGCTCCGGCGAGAATCATCAGTGGAATCCCGGCCAGAAAACGCCAGCGACTGCGTGGGAAGCCGAGCTAGACAAGCTCATGCACGAGCAAGCCACCGCCTTGGCAGACAAGGACCGCAAGAAGGCCTTCGATCAAGCGCAGCAAATCATTTACGAACAGCAGCCCTACATTTATCTTGTGAATCGTGACGTGCTCACGGCGTTTTCCCCTGCGGTCCAGGGCGCAGCCCCCACGGTTCTGACTCCTCCCGCTTTTTGGAACGCCGACGTACTGCAACTCGCAGCGTCCCCTCAACAGGGAGCACACAAGTGATCGAACAGTCGCCCTTGCTCCATCTGCATCTGTCCGTCGACTACCGCAACAAGCCCGGAGTCTTGCGTGACATTTCACTCGAAGTGCAGCGCGGCGAAATTCTCGGCCTGGTAGGCCACAGCGGCTCCGGCAAAAGCACTCTGGCTCTCGCCATCCTTCAGCTTCTTCATTTAAAAGGCGGCACGGTCTGCGGCGAAGTCCTCTTCAAAGGCCAGAACCTCCTCCCCTTGAAGGAAAATCAACTTCGCGCCCTGCGCGGCCGCGAAATCAGCATCGTTTTGCAAAGCCCGCTCACCGCGCTGAACCCCGCGCTTCCTATTGGCGCACAACTCCGCGAAGCCTGGCGCGTCCATACAAAATCTTCCTCCCAGGATTGCCTCGAGGCCATTCAACGTTCCCTCGAAAGCGTAAGCCTTCCCGCGGATCAGGAATTTCTGAAACGCCGTTCTTCCCAGCTCAGCGTTGGCCAGGCTCAGCGCGTCATCATCGCCATGGCCATTCTTCACCGTCCATCGCTCCTCATCGCCGATGAAGCCACCAGCGCGCTCGATCCCCTCACCCAGTCCGAAATCCTCAATCTGTTCGCCCGCCTCAATCGCGAACTCAACATGGCCATCTTTTACATTTCCCACGATCTTCTTTCGGTAGCCGCCTTGTGCCACCGCATCGCCATTCTGTACAACGGCCAAATTGTCGAAACCGGGTCCCCGCAAGCCATTTTTGGCTCCCCAGTACACGAATACACGCGAAAGCTGGTCGCCGCCTTACCCAAGTCCCCACTTCAGGAATCCTTTCGCAGTGAGCCCATATCCCTGCAGGACCAGCCGGGTGCACACTCTACCGAACGGAGATGCGTGCCCCTCGAAAGTGTTCTAAAATAGTCATGTCGTAATCGTGGGCGTGTAGCTCAGCTGGGAGAGCGCGTGCTTTGCAAGCATGAGGTCGCAGGTTCGATCCCTGTCACGTCCACCATTTCCTTGTTGGCGCATTCCATCCATTACAGAGGGAAATATACTTCATTCTGACCCGAGGCTTTCGAGCGCCGCTCGGTTCGAGATCATCAGATTCGATCCGTGCATTGCCACCAGATTCTTGCTTTTGAACTGGCTCAGTGTGCGCGTTACAGTCTCGCGAGTCGTGCCGATGAGCTCGGCAATCTCTTCATGGGTCAGCCGCACCCTGACAGGTGTGCCTTCTTCCGTTTCCTTCCCGTCCTCTGACCATTCGAGGAGCAGCCGGGCCAGCCTCTCCGGGACGGAAGCGGACAACCCGACCGTGCGCAGTTGCCGGCATGCTCCTTCATAGAGCGATGTCATCTGCCGCACAACCCCTTGGTAGACGTCCGGATGTTTCGCGATGAACTCCAAGAAATCCTCACGGCCAATGTGGGCCACGCGGCACGGACGAATCGTTTCCGCGGTGACTTCGTAGGGCACGCCGGCCAATGTGGACATCAATCCCAGCGCCTCACCTGGTTTTGCAATCCTCAGAATCAAAGTCTTACCTCCGCTCGAGCTGATGGAAAGTTTTACTTCACCTTCGCACAGCACGAACACTCCCCGCGGCTCCTGTTTTTCCAGGAACAGGACGGCTCCCTCGGGGTACGCCGCCGCAGATCTCATTTCGTCGAAATCTTTTAACGCGGGCGCGGCAAACTGGCAGAAGAAATCGCGCGTTTTCACCCGGCACACCTGGCAGTGTTCGTTCGTTTCCATTCCGTAGGGACCCTTCATGTCAGTCTCCTTCGTTTTTTGTTATTGCACTTGGTGAGCCACGTCACGCGCTTCTGTGTTCCAGCGGTCGCTCCGCTGAATCACATAGATAAGAAGGGGTTTGCACATCTCAAACAAAAGGAGGAGGTTGTGCGCTGAAACACTCTGACGAAAGTGACGAGACGATATTTCGTCCCCGCGGCTATATATAGTCTTTCCGGCTAATCTGCAGTTTTTTCATTTTGGAATTCAACGTGGTCCGCTTCAGTCCCAGCCGCTTGGCCGCACCGTGCGGCCCTCCAATCATTCCTTTGGATTCCCGCAATACGCGCAGAATGTGCTCGCGGTCCGCGCGTTCCAAACTGGGATCAACCTCTCCAACAGGTTCATCCACAATCTTCAATTCGGATAGCGGCGCCCTCAATACCTCTCCTTGCGTCAGGATCACCGCCCGCTCCATGAAGTTTTCCAGCTCGCGCACATTCCCGGGCCAGCTCCAACTGCGCAAAACTTCCATCGTTTCCGGCGCCACGCTTGCAATCTGCCGGTTCATTCGCCGCGAGTGCTTATGCACGAAATGGTTCACCAAAACGGGAACGTCCTCCCGTCTCTCCCGCAGCGGCGGAATCTCAATGGGAAAAACCTTCAGCCGGTAATACAAATCGCTCCGGAACTCCCGCTCGGCAACCATCTTTGCCAGATTCCGGTTCGTCGCCGCAATCAATCTCACGTTGATGGGAATCGTCCTCGTTCCCCCCAACCTGTCAAACTCCCGTTCCTGCAAAGCACGCAAAATCTTCGGCTGCAGCTCCAGCGGCAAGTCTCCAATCTCGTCCAGGAACAGCGTCCCCTCATGCGCCAGTTCCAGCCGCCCGATTTTCTGCACAACCGCCCCGGTAAACGCTCCTTTCTCATGCCCAAACAGCTCGCTTTCCAGCAATCCCGCCGGAATCGCCGAGCAATTCAGCTTCACGAACGTCCGCTCTTTGCGCGGGCTCAATTCGTGAATCGCCCGCGCAATCAACTCTTTCCCCGTTCCCGTCTCTCCCAGGATGAGCACGGTAGCGTCTTCCGGCGCCACCGTTTCCACCTGCTTCAGCACTTTCTTCAGCGCCCGGCTCTCGCCGATAATCTCCGCAAACCTATATTCCGTACTCAGTTCTTCCTCGAGATAGCGCCGTTCCAATTCGCCCCGCCGCAGCGCTTCCTCATCCTTTTTCTTTTGCGTCAGGTCTCGCACCACCGCCAGCACCGCCGTCCCCTCCGGCCCTTCGATCGGTCCCAGCATGATGTCCACCGGAAACTCGCTCCCGTCCTTCCGCCTCCCATATAGCTCCAGCCCCGCCCCCATCGCTCGGACGTGTGGTTTCTCCGCATATTTCTCTCGGTCCTTCGGATGCGTCCCCCGAAACCTCTCCGGAATCAGCATCTCCACGCGGTGCCCCAGCAATTCGGCCCGGCTATACCCAAAAAACCTCTCGACCTGCGCGTTCACTTCGTTGATCTTTCCGGTCTGGTCTGTCACGACGATGGCGTCCGGCGAAAATTCAAATAGCTTTTCGTAGAGAGATTCAGCCTTTGCTGTCTTCGCGGTTCGGGGCGCTTGTTCGCTCAAGGTGGCGCTACCTCGGGAGAAGTTGCCTTCTGCATGTTCTGTGCTGGCGAGAATCCCAAAAGAAGCCGGGTTCTCTCGCCCATAACTTGTCTAGATTCAGGCGGATTATAGCCCAATGCCGTGCCTCTCAGACGGTAGTGCCCGGCTCCTCGTACTAACCGGCGAGCCGGGCACACCTTCAAACAAACTTCGTCCAGCGTTGCATGTCCTCAGCTGCGAACCGTTAGCACCGGGCACGTCGCACGCGACACGACTTTGTGTACCGTGGTGATCGGCAGATGTGTCGCCGCTCCTGGGATACCGTGTTCGGGCTTTACGCCCAGAACAATAATGTCCGATTCCCGCAATTGCGCCAGTTCCAGGATCTTTTCCGCGGGATTGCCTCGCTCCACGTAATACTCCGTCTTCGACCACGTCTTTGCTTCGTCTGGCACCAGCTTTTGCAGCATCTTTTTCGTCGATTGCACCACATCCGAACCCATCACCAGGTCGTTCGGAGTCTGTTCTGGAACCACATGCAGCAGCACCAGCCGCGCTTGAAACTCCTGCGCCAGCGAAACAGCGTACTCGGCAGCCACCTGCGACTCCGAAGTCAAATCCGTGGCGTACAGAATCGCGCGAATCTGTCCGTCCTCTCCGCGCGAACTATCAACGTGTGGTCCGACGGTCAGCACCGGGCATGTCGCCGCCCGGAAAATTTCCTCCGCCACGGAGCCCAGTACCAGCTTTCCCAGTCTCGTTCTTCCCCGGGTGCCCAGCACCACGAGGTCTGTTTGGTGTTTCTCGATGGCAGCACGCAGGTTCTCCTGTATGCCGCCCTCCTCAATTTGCACCTCGAGAGGAATTCCAGCAAACGTGCGCGCCAGATCCTCACGGCTCCACTGGTCCCGCGCCTCCTGGGCCTCCACATCTGCAACCCACGTTTCCGGCGGCGTCATGGGATTCACAACGGGCGGATGCACATGCAAGGCGACCAGGTGCGCCTCATAATGTTTCGTAATCCTTTTCACGTAGGGAATAGCATTGGCGGCTGCGATTGAAAAATCCGTGGCATACAAGATGTTCCGGAATCCCACAGCAGCCTTGGCAGTAGCGGCTTTCATGATTAGGCCCTCCTTAACTTCATACTCGTCCCGTTGCCAGTCCGCTGCCGTGACCCAGACCACTTTGCACTGTGATGGAAATCACATTGCTCCTTACGCTGTGCCTGGAAGCGAGACCGGTTCGCTGGTCGTACCCTGCAGCTCGATGAAGCAGAGGGGTAATAAGACGAGGATGTGAGAGTGCGTTCTGTTCTACACGCCCGCGATTCTCGAATAGCGTCAGGAATGTCCGCGGTCTGTTTTGTCAGGATGCTCCCGGTCCGTACCCCTGCGAATAGGGCCCCCTCCCCATGGTTTTGCATAAGTGTTCATTCTAAAGGCAGTTAAAGTCCTTTATTTTGATACACTTTTGCAAGTGTTGATTCTAAAGCAGTTAAATTTGCGCCAGTGCGATTGAGGGCGTGTGAGGCGTTTGTACCTTTGCGTTGAAAACAAAACACTGGGCAGGTGACGGATTGGTCCATCGATCAGAGAATTTGGCCTCCAAAAAGCAAAAACGCCAGCAGGATGCTGGCGCTGCAAAGAATAGAAAGACTGTTCCCTAGCTATACTTATACGCTTTGGGTTACGTTTTGTCAAGGGGATAGGCGGCGAAAAAACTGCGAGTTGAAGGAAGGCTTGGGAATAGGGGATTGAATTGGAGCCTTATGCCGTGTTTCGAGCATCCTATCGAATGACCGCAACTTTAGTTCCATTTTGGAGTTAAAGTAAGTGGGTGCCAAGGGATGGATGATAGACCCGAAGGCACTTGGAACCCAGGCAGTTCGGATGTAACGTTGGGGTCCAGCGAGGACAAGACCATGCGCTATCTTAAATATTTTGTAATTTTGGCGTTACTGGGATTTGTGGCGGCAGTGCCGTCTCAAGCCCAGGTGAGAGTTGGAGTCGGATTGGGATACGGGGCGGGTTATTATGACGCGCCGGTCTGCACTTACGGCTACTACGGGTATGCCCCGTATGCTTGCGCGCCTTACGGCTACTATGGGCCGAGTTGGTTCTCTGGTGGCATTTTCATCGGCGCAGGCCCCTGGTTCGGTGGCTTCGGCGGCGGGTATTGGGGCCGTGGCGGGTTTGGCGGGCGCGGATTTGGTGGGCGAGGGTTCGCTGGCGGCCGTGGTTTCGGCGGACGCGGATTTGAAGGCGGACGAGGCGGGTTTGCTCGCGGCGGAGCCGTTGGACGCGGATCGGTTGGCGGTGGATTCCGCGGTTCTAGCGGTGGGTTCCACGGCGGTGCAAGCGGATTCCACGGCGGTGGAGGAGGATTCCACGGTGGTGGAGGCGGACATGGTGGTGGCGGACACCGGTAATTGAATTAGATTCTCTTCTTGAAAAATGGAACGGCTGGCAGCGATCGCTGCCAGCCGTTTTTGTTTTCGGGAGTGAAAGCTAAAATCGGATTTTTTGTGTTGAAGAAGTGACGAGTGGCTAGTGGCGAGTGGCTTCTTTCAAAAAGCGGCTTTGTTCAAGAGGTGAGCGGCCCTTCGCTTCGCTCAGGGTAAACTTGAGTCCGGGTAGGCTCTGTCATACTGTACAGCGCGTGATTCCGCCAGCGTGCACGTCAAAACTGCGAACGTTCTCCCGCCTGCGGATTGAGAGGCGGGATTAGGTGCCGACTATCGAATTACTTCAGTCGCCCCATGCACCGGGGCACAGTCCCATAACGATTTACTACCGGGAGTTTGGAAGCGGGAAGCCGCTGGTTTTTCTGCATGGCGGATGGGGATATGGAGTCTATCCATTTGACAAGCAGATTGAGGCACTGCAGAAGGAATACCGCATCTTGATTCCGGACCGGTCGGGGTATGGGCGCTCGACGCGAGTGCTGGAAGAGATGCCGCTGGATTTTCACAACCGGGCGGCGGCGGAAACGATTGCTTTTCTCGATGCGCTGGGGATTGCGAAGACTGCCGTGTGGGGGCATAGCGATGGCTCCGTTATCGCGGCGAAGATGGGATTGCAGGCGCCGGAGCGATGTGAGTGCGTGATTCTGGAGGCGTTTCATCTGCTGAAGAGAAAGCCGGGGTCGCGAGGTTTTTTCGAGCGGTTTGCGGCGCGGCCGGAGGAATTGGGAGATGAGACCAAGAAGCTGCTGGCTGCGGATCATGGGGAAGACCATTGGACTACGGTGCTGCGGCGGAATTGCAGCGTGTGGTTCCAGCTTGCCGATCGGGTGAAACGGCCGGATGAGGATTTGTATGACGGGCAGCTGGGGGAGCTGACTGTGCCGACGCTATTCCTGCATGGGAGCCTGGATCCGCGAACCGAGCCGGGAGAGATGGAAAGCGTGCGGAAGGTGGTGCCGCAGGCGGAGATGAGCTTTGTGGGGAATGGGAAGCATAGTCCTCATAGCGAGGAAGCGGCCTGGGAAGAGACGAATCGTATTGCGTCGGAGTTTTTGCGAAGACAGCGGTAAGACGGAGACCAGTAAGGCCACGTGGTTCTTACTTCTCAAAGGCGAGAGCAAGGCTCCCACACTCCACATAGAAAATACCGGAACTGCAAAAGCCCACAAACGTATTTCTGGTCACGGATTCAGGCGTGGGGATGGGACTTGTCGTAAATGTCCATCAACTGGCGGATGGAAGCGTGTGTGTATTTTTGCGTGGTGGAGAGGGACTGGTGGCCGAGGAGTTCCTGGATGGCGCGGAGGTCGGCGCCGTCGGCGAGAAGATGCGTGGCGAAGGCGTGGCGGAGGGAGTGGGGATGAAGGTCCCAGTTGACGTTGACGAGGCGAATGTATTTTTTGACGATGCGGCCGACGGAGCGCGTCGTGAGGCGGCGGCCGGCGTAATTGAGGAAGACGGCTTCGGTGTGCGGGGCGTCTCGATGACGGCCGCGGCGACGGTTGGAGGTGTGAAGGAGTAATTCGTCGCGGAGGGGCCAGTATTTGTCTAGAGCTTCCTGGGCTTTTGTGCCGTAGGGGACGATGCGCTCCTTGCCGCCTTTGCCGCGCACGCGGAGGATGCGGTCCTTCTGGTCCATGTCCGCGAGATCGAGGCCGGTGAGTTCGCTGACACGAAGGCCGGCGGCGTAGAGCAATTCGAGAAGCGCGCGGTCGCGGCGCAGAAGAAGAGTTTCGTCGGTTACTTTGGCAAGTTTGCTGGAAGAAGCGTCTGACGCGATACGCGGAGGATCTGTTGGGGGCGCGCCACCCGTGCTTGCTGCTGGGCCCATCTCAGCGAGTTGATTCAAGAAGCCGCTCATCTCTTCGGCGGTCAGGACGGAAGGAATGCGCTTGGGCAGTTTGGGAGTGGGGACGAGGCGCGCGGGATTTTCTTTCAGCAGGCCTTCGCGAACGCAGTATTTGAAAAAAGAGCGGAGGGCGGCGAGTTTGCGCGCGATGGAGCTTTTTTGAAGGCCGTGGTCGTGGAGATGGGCGACGAATTCGCGGATGATGGTGTGGGTGACGGCGGTGAGAGCGGGAGGCTCAAGGCCGGGAGGAGAGAGAAACGTGATGAATTGGCCAAGGTCCTTGCCGTAGTTGGATATTGTATGCGGCGAGGAGTTCTTTACCGCCTGGAGATATTCGAGGTACTTGGTGATGGCCGTTTTCATTTTGTGCCAGGACTAGCCGGATTGCTCTTCTGATTATGGGACTAGCTCGCCACAAGAGCGAGCAATTAAAAGATTCAAGCGGGAAGAGCGAAGGTGGGGGTCCCGACAACGACCGTTTGCTTATTCACGTTAGGAGCATAAAACAGTGGTACTCTCCAGCTAATTGGCGGACGTCGAAGCAACAGGGGCCAGTCGTCCCGGCGGGAACGTCCCGCGATTCACACGCACAAAGAGGCGACAAAACAGGAGGTTCTCATGCGATCCAGGTTAATTGCAGGTAGCGGAATTCTGGCACTCTGCTTTGGTGGAGCGGTCTGGGCACAAGATCCGCCGCAGCCGGCTCCCGCTGCGAACCCGACGCCCGAGTTGACGGCGGCAGCGCCGGTCGTTCCCGAAAAAGTGGTGTTGAAGGAAGGCGCGGATGTGCAGCTGAAATTTGCGCAGGACTTGAGCTCGAAGACGTCGAACGATGACGACCCCGTGACGCTAGTGCTGGATCAGGACATCAAGATTGGAGATGTGGTGGTGGTGAAAGCAGGGGCGAAGGCCGTGGGAACCATCACGCATGCGAAAAGAGCCGGGATGCTCGGCAAGGCAGGCGAATTAAATATGAGACTGGATTATTTGATCACCGATAGCGGGCGATTGCGGCTGCGCGGAACCAAAGGCAAAGAGGGCGAGGGGCGCGTGGGCGCTACCGTCGCGCTGACCGTATTGTTTGGGCCCATTGGATTGATCAAACATGGGAAGGAAGTGCAGATTAAACAGGGGACTCCGCTGCTTGTTTATACGGATGAGAATTACGATGTGCCGGTGGCGAAGCCGGTGACGACGATGAACTAAAGCGTCGTTTCAAAATCAAATTTACACATTATGGCTTGGCGCCGACCGGTGTGGGTTCTTCTGACTGAACCTGCGGTTGCGCAGTTTGCGGCTCGGGGGCCAGCTTCTCCCAATCGCAGCCTTCTTTCAGGCAGGAGTGGACCACGCCGATCTTGGTTTTCTTTTCTACGATGAACGGTGCGCCGCACTTCGGGCACGGCTCGGCCATGGGCATGAACGGCGTCGTGAAATCGCAGTCGGGATAGCGCGAACAGCCGTAGAAGATGCGCGGACGGCCACGGCCTCCTCGACCGGCGCTGCCGCGGCGGACGAATTCGCCTTCAATACATTTCGGACATTTGATGCCCATCGTGATGGGCCGCGTGTACTTGCACTTCGGGTAGCCGGAACAGCCGATGAATTCGCCGAAGCGACCGTGCTTCTTGATGAGGCCGTTGCCGCAGAGCGTGCACTTTTCGTCGAGCGGCTCGTCGGGCTGCATGGCTTTGCGCGTGCCTTCGACGAGGCGGCGGGTCGTCTGGCAATCCGGATAGGCGGAGCAGGCCAGGAACGGGCCAAAGCGGCCGGCTTTGATAACCATTTCTTTGCCGCAGTTGTGGCAATACTCGACTTTTGTTTCGCCGGGAGCGGCATCCGGAACAGCGGGCGAAAGATCCTGAATGAAATCGCAGTCGGGATAGCGCGAACAGCCCAGAAAAAATCCCAGGCGGCTGATGCGCTCGAGCAGTTCGCCTTGGCCGCACTTTTCGCATTTCTTGCCGGTGGGAATGCCCGCTTTGTAGGAGAGCATCTCGTCGTCGGCCTTATCGAGGTCGATGACAAATTTTCCCCAGAACTCTTTTACGGCGTCGCGCCAGGGGAGCTTGCCTTCTTCGATTTCGTCGAGCTCTTCCTCAAGGCGGGCGGTGAACGTAACGTCGAAAATGTCCTCGAAACTCTTGATCAGCAGCGTGGCCACGCGTTCGCCCAGCATTGTGGGCGTGAAGCGGCCTTGCTCTTTGGTGACGTATTCGCGTTCGACGACCACGGAAATGATCGAGGCGTAGGTCGAGGGACGGCCAATGCCTTTTTCTTCGAGGTCTTTGACCAGCGTGGCGTCGTTATAGCGTGGCGGCGGCTGCGTGAAGTGCTGGTCGGGACGAATTTTATCGAGCTTGAGCGTCTGGCCTTCTTCGACACGCGGGAGCGCATTGCCTTCGTCTTCCTCGTTCTTGTCGTCGTCGGCGGTGTCCACGGCGGCGGTCTGGTAGACGCTCAGGTAGCCGGCGAATTTCTGGACCATTCCGGTCGCGCGGAAAGTGTAATGGCCCACGGAGATGTCGATGGTCGTCTGATCGAAAACGGCGGGCATCATTTGCGAGGCTACGAATCTTTGCCAGATTAATTGATACAGCTTGAACTGGTCTTCTTTCAGGTATTTGCGGACGTCTTCGGGCGTGCGCGCAACGTCCGTCGGGCGAACGGCTTCGTGGGCTTCCTGCGCGTCCTTTTTGGACTTGTAGTAGTTGGGCTTTTCGGGCAAATAGGCGCTGCCGAATTTTTGCTGAATCAGTTCGCGGACTTGCGCGAGAGCGTCCTGCGAAACGTTTACGGAGTCTGTGCGCATGTAGGTGATGAGCGCGACGGAACCTTCGTCACCGAGCTCGACGCCTTCATAAAGTCCCTGCGCGACGCGCATCGTGTTTTTGGCCGAGTAACGCAAGCGGTTGTAGGAAGCCTGCTGGAGCTTCGAGGTCGTGAACGGCGGCGGCGGATTGCGCTTCTTTTCGCGTTGGTTGACGCCGGCAACTTGCCATTTCGCTTTGCTGACCGCGGCGACAATCTTGTCGGCAGCTTCCTGGTTCGATACTTCGATGTCTTCGCCCTCGTGCTTGAAGAGCTTGGCTTCAAAGAGTGGCGGCTGGCCCGCGTCGAGCATGGCGTGGATGGTCCAGTATTCCTGGGGAACGAAGGCGCGGATTTCCTGTTCGCGCTCGACGATCAGGCGAAGAGCGACTGTTTGCACGCGGCCGGCGGAGAGGCCACGGCGGACCTTATCCCACAAAATCGGGGAAACTTTGTAGCCCACGATGCGGTCTAGAACGCGGCGGGCTTGCTGAGCGTCCACGAGATTTGCGTCAACTTTGCGTGGGTGCTCGAACGCAGCGCGAATGGCTTTGGGCGTGATTTCGTTGAAGGTCACGCGGAAAATCTTTTTAGGATCGATGGCAACCACTTCCGCCTTGGGAACCTCTTTGGGCGGTTCCGCAGCCGGAGCTTCGGGCTTGGCGAACTTTTTCTTGAAACGCGAGGCCGTTGGCTCCTGCTCCACAAATTTAGAAGGTTTCGACAAAACCATCGCCAAATGGGCGGAGATGGCTTCTCCTTCGCGGTCTGGGTCGCCTGCGAGGTAGACCGCATCCGCGGTGCTGGCCGCTTTCCGCAGGTCGTTAATGACTTTGCCTTTGCCGTGGATGATCTGGAGGGTCGGCTCAAAAATGTCTTCGTCGCTCAGTTTGATGATTTTTCCAACTGGCTTCTCTTTTTCTTTCGCAGCTTTCTTGCTTCCCTTTTTGGCCTTCGACTTTTTCTTCTTCTTCTTTCCGTTGCCTTCTTCTTCGCCGGGCAGACGGATACCGATCGTCTTTGTAGGCAGGTCCATGACGTGGCCAATGGAGGCCTTGACGAGGAAATTCCGCCCCAGGTACTTATTAATTGTCTTCGCCTTGGCAGGCGACTCAACGATCACAAGAGAACGTGCCATCTTGCCTTTGTAACCCCGTAATGTTCAGCTGAGTGAGCCGGAGAGCGCGGCGTGTGTCCTTCTCGCCACTTACGTGTAGATGCGGAGATGCGCCGCTGCGATACTCTCCAACCTTAGATGCAGGACCCGTGGCCGGTGATTCGCGCCCGTATCCGCTTTCAAAGCAACACTTTACTGAACTGCTTGCCGGGAGACTGGCGGACGATGCCTTTCATCTCCAGATCAAAAAGCGTAGCGAGAACTTCGGAAGAGTTCAAGCCGGAACGTTCGACGATGTCATCAATGTGCCGGGATTCGTCGGCGCTGAGCAGCTCGTAAAGCTTTTTTTCAGAGGGATTTAGGCTGGCGGAGACGATGAGATTGCGCTGCTCGGCTTCCGGTCGTTCGGCTTTGACGAGGGCGGCGCGGACGGGGGTGGGGAGTTCTTCGACGACGTCTTCGGCGTTTGTGACCAGCTTGGCGCCTTGTTTGATGAGCTGATTGGGGGCGAAGCTGACGGGTTGCGTTACGTTTCCGGGGACGGCGAAGACTTCTCTGCCGAACTCCATGGCGAGGCGGGCGGTGATGAGTGAGCCGCTGTATTGCGCGCCTTCGACCACGATGACCCCGAGAGGCATTCCGGCGACGATGCGATTGCGGATGGGGAAATTTTCCGGTGCGGGATGAGTGCGCAGGGGGAATTCGCTGATGATGGCGCCGCGTTCCAGAACTTTTTCGTAGAGCTTCTTGTTTTCTTTGGGGTAGCAGACGTCGATGCCTGTGCCGAGGACGCCGATGGCGCGGCCATTGGCGGCCATGGCGCCTTGATGGCCGAGGGCGTCAATACCGCGGGCCATGCCGCTGACAATGACCAGCCCACGCGCGGCCAAATCGCGGCCCAGCTGGGTCGCCATTTGCGTGCCGTAGAGAGTGGGTTTTCTTGTACCGACGATGCTGAGCGTTGGAAAGTTGAGGACTTGCGGGTCCCCGCGCACATAGAGCAGGACGGGTGGATCGTAAATTTGAAGAAGCGTTTGCGGATATTCGGGGGCAGTCCAGTTGATTAGGCGGCAGCGGTCGATGTTGCGGGTGGCGGTTAACTCTTTTTCGGCGCGTTTGAAGGCTTCTTTTTTGAAGACAGACTGCGCGACCGGGGCCGGCAGTCTGCAGGCTTCGAGGTCGGTGAGCGGGGCGCGAAAGACGGCATCAGGGGAGCCGAAGCGTTTTAGCAGGCGCGCGGACAGACGGGAAGCGAGGCCAGGCGTTAGCGCCAGGGCCAGCCAGGAGAGGGATGAGTCTGGCTCCATTGCAATGGGAGCGTATGTTCCTGATAACCTGATTGTCAACTAATATTTAGGGATATAAAGGTGAGCCGTGGTTGGCGATGCTACAGGGGCTGGGCGGGGTCTTCGTTTAGGATTTTGTCGAGCGTGGTGACGAAGAGATCGGCATCGGCTTGACAGAAGATTAGCGGTGGGCGGAGTTTCAAAACGTTGTGATGCGGGCCGTCGGTGCCCGTGAGGATGCCGCAGTCGCGCAGGCGATTAACGACGTAGGAAGCTTGCGCGGGAGCTGGGACGCGCGTGGCGGGGTCGAGGGCCAGGTCTAAGCCGAGAAAGAGGCCGGAGCCGCGGACGTCGCCGATGAGTGCGTGCTTCGATTGTAGAGATTTTAGACAGGCGATGAAATAGCCGCCTACTTTGTGCGCGTTTTCCTGGAGATGTTCGTCTTCGAGGACGTCTAACACGGCCAAGCCCGCGGCGCACGCGACTGGATTACCTCCGAAAGTGCTGAAGAATTCCATGCCGTTGTTAAAACTGGCGGCGATTTCCGAAGTGGTGACCACCGCCGCGAGCGGGAAGGCGTTTCCGATCGGTTTGCCGAGCACCACGATGTCCGGGACGACGCCTTGCGTCTCGAATCCCCAGAAGTGCGTGCCGAGGCGGCCGAAACCGATTTGGACTTCGTCGGCGATGCAGATGCCGCCTGCTGCACGGACGTAGTTGTAGGTTTCGGCGAGATAATTTGGCGGAAAGACGATCTGGCCGGCCACGCTGGGAAGCGTTTCGGCGATGTAGGCTGGCGCGCTGCGGCCTTCGGCGCGCATTTTCTCCAGGATTGCGGCGACGTGCTGTGCGTATTTTGGGCCGGCTCGCGGATCGTCGCGCCGGTAGGGCCCGCGATAATCGTCGGGAATAGGCGCGACATGGACCCACGGTTTGCGGCCGCGGCCTCCGGGACCATCGAATTTGTAGGGGCTGATGTCAATGAGAGTGGTGGTGTGGCCGTGGTAGGCGTGTTCGAGGACGATCACGTCTTCGCGGCCGGTGTGGGCGCGGGCCAGGCGCAACGCCAGCTCGTTCGCTTCGCTGCCGGAGTTCACGAAATAACAGACGCGGAGGGGTTCCGGAAGAAGACGGGTGAGGCGCTCGGCGTAGCGGTTTACGTTGTCGTGGAGATAGCGGGTGTTTGTGTTCAGAAGAGCGATTTGCTGATGGATTGCGTGAACGACGCGCGGGTGGCTGTGGCCGACGAGCGGGACGTTGTTGTACACGTCGAGGAAGGCGCGGCCCGTGTCGTCGTAGAGGTATTGCATCCAGCCGCGCACGATTTTCAGCGGTTGTTGATACGAAATGCTGAGATTTTTTCCCAGCAGTTCGCGGCGGGCGGAAAGAGTTTCTGCCGGAGCAGGTTCTGTCGGTGGAAAGCGCACAACGGGAATGCCCAGGAGCAGATTTGGATCTGGAGAGAGAGAGGTCCACACACTGCGCTGAGACGCGCGAGCGACTCCGGGAAAATCGGTGCGGTTATCGAGCAAATCAACAATGATTTGCAAATGGAGGTGGGGCGCCCAACCACCGTTTTCGTGGACGTCGCCGATGTGGGCGAACTGTTTCCCGCGCGCGATGTGCTGGCCCACTTGGAGCGTGTCGAAAGCTTCTCGCGAGAGGTGGCCATAGAGAGTGAAAAATTCCTGGCCGGCGCCGGTGGCGTGGCGAAGAATCACGAGCGGGCCGTAGTCGAGCGGGGCCGTATTGATTGCGGCGGTTTGAACCACGCCGTCGAGGGGCGCGTGGATAGGCGTGCCAGGAGGGGCGAATAGATCGATACCGAGATGAATGGTGCGGCGCTCATCGGTCGGATTCTCGCTGGCGCCAAAAAGCGGCGACGTGTAGAGCAAACGCGCTTCGTTGTAGCGACCGATGCCAACCGAGGCGTTCTCACTTTGCATTTGGCGAAACATCGCATCGGCGAGATTGGCTGGTTCCGAAGCGCGGGGATCGGCGCCAAGGAATCTGCTGCCGACGCTTAGATCAAAGACAACGAGTGGGGTAGTGCGCAAATCCGCGTCAAGAATAGAAGCGGCGTTACCTGCGTTGGACGCGAGCCATTGGCGGATTTTTTCGCCCTGTGGAACGGCGGGCAGGCCGCAGGCATCGCGAAAGGCGTAGTGGGCGAATCTTGGATGAACGTCAGCGAGCCTCTCGAGGGCATCCCATGCGGGGGCTTCACTGATGGTCACGTATGAATCATCTGGGATCAGAGATTTACGATGCGCGGAATTCGTGACGCTGACGGCGAGCCGCATGCCAATGAGTGCGTAGAGTACGCTTATCTCGGCTTCGTGGAGAGGAAAGGCGCTGTGGTAGCCCGCGACAACGGCGGCGGCGACAGACAGGGGGTCTTTCTCCCCCAGCACTGCATACGCAGCGGCGATGGCGACCTCGGAGACGGTGAGACCGTAGTGCATGTCTCCAAAATCGATGACGCTGACTACATTTCGCGGCTGCGGCCAGGGCGGGGTGACCAGCACGTTGTAATCGTTGGCATCGCCATAGATGACGCTGCGGCGCAACGACGGCAGGGCCGGGACGACATCCGATTCGTATAGGGCAAGGAACTTCTCAACGAGTGCGCGCCGCGAGGGATCCGCGATGTGATGCAAATAGTCTCGGATCCAGCCGGCCCGCGCGAGATCCCATTTCAATTCCCGATGGGCGGCTGGATGAGAAAAATCTGCCAGCGCGGCATCCGTTTCGCCGAGAAATTGGCCCAGACTGCGAAGCAACTCCGGACTGTGTGGATTTGCTTTAGCGAAGACCGTGCCGGGAACATACGTAAGCAGCCAGAACAGGCGCTTCGCACCATCCGAGAGCGTCGCGAGCGTGAATGCTTCGCCGCCTGGCGTCGCGCAAACACGGGGAAGAGCAAGCTGCGCAGCATGCTTCGCCAAATGCTTCAGGGCCACGCATTGCATTTCCACGAAGGATTGCTCCCTTGCGGGATGCATGATTTTCAAGACAAATTCGCGTCCATCGGCGGATGATAGGTGAAAATTATCGTCATATTCGCCGGGAAGCGACTTGGCGGAGACGTCGAGAAGGAAGATTTCGCGCGCCAGCCGAACGGCTTCCGATTCGGCGACCGGCTGGGCCACGCGCGCTTCGGGCATCATGCGCTGAATCTTATCTGCAAGGGATGGAGCGCGTCCATCTTTGGGGATACGCTGTGCGAAACACCGGGGCGCGGCAGAATGCCAATCGCGCCCCCCTGCCCCCAATTAGCCGGGCGAAAAGCCGGTGCTACAGTTCGCCGCGCGAGGACTGCACGGAGACCGGACCATTCACTGTCGAGAGCCGGATCATCGCCGGCGAGCCGCCGTATTCGATGCGGCGATTGTTGTCGTCCCAGGTCTTGCGCGCGTTATCGCAAATGCTCGCGCGGCAGCTCATGGGCGAATAGTTGCGCGACTCCACGCTGAAGCTGGACTTGTAATCCGAAGGCACGGAGAGTGTCAGAGGACCGTTCTGCGCATCGGCCTCGAGACCCGTGCCGCTCCAAGTGGTCCCTTTCAGGTCGATGGAAATCGGGCCGTTTTCGGTGTGGATGCGCACGTTACCGCCGCTCCCGGAAATGGTGATGGGTCCATTCTGCGCCCGGACATCGGCATCGCCGGAAAAATCGCGCAGCGTGATGGGGCCGTTCGTGGCGCGGGCTGTCAGTTTGCCGTCCACGCTATAGAGAGAGATCGGACCGTTGGCGGTTTCCATGTCGATGACGGACGCTTTCGGCGCGCGAATGAGCAGATAGACCGTCCACTGGTCTTCGTCGTTGGGGCCGCTGGTCGAGACTTCGCCGTTCTTAACAGAGAGAGTCATTTGGGCCAGAAGCCGGTCCGCGCGGCCATCATAATTTGCTGCGAACTTGCAGGCCGTCACGGAGTAAGTGTCTTTGTCCCAGCCCTGGACCTGGACGCCGCCATTCTGGTGCGGTCGAACGCGTAGCGTTGGTGCGTCGACTTTGGTTACGGTGCGCTCCTCGGATTCCATCTTGGCATCCTCGTCGTCGAAGCGAACGTGGAGGCCGGAGCAATCTGTGGCGGGTTCATGATGGCGGTCGGAGAAACTCATGGAGTGATGGCGCGGCCAATCGGGCATCGCAGGCGACGCTTCCGGGCCGGATGGAGCAGCGGGTGCATCCGCGAGAGCTGGCGTTGGAGGTATGGCGGGTATGTCGGGCATCGCAGCAGCTGCCGGTGCACCAGGCTCGGCTGGCGCCGGAGCGTAAACGGGACCGCTCTGGGGCACGGCAAGAGCAGGCGCAACGACAGCCTGGGACGGAGGCGTGGGTGGAACTGGAGGCACCGACGGGTTCTGGGCGCTCACCGTCGCACTAAACGCATAGAATCCGGAGGCTGCGGTCACCGCTAACAAGAAAAGTTCAAAGCGCGATTTCATGGACATACCCTCCCATGGGTACATAGACGAACGAAGGCGGGTTCGGTCTGGTCAGTTTCGAAACAAAATCAGCCCTGTGGTCGAGGGCTGGCGTGCCTATCTGCCAGGTTCAAGCACGGCTTCTGCGCGCAGCTCAGAGGTCGCCCTTCCACATTCCGGTGCCGTAATAGCGAAGAATGCCCTTCCGGGCTTCCGAGCGAATCAACTCTTCATCGATATTCAATAATTGCTCTGGCCATGAAAAGAGCTTATGCGAAATTGACCTTCCTGAACCGCAAACGTTCTTCCAAGAAATCACGGTTGCCAGTCACAATCTATAGAGCCCATGCTCCCGATGGGGGGGCCATCGGGCGGTTCGGCCGGCGGCGGGAGGTCGATGCGTTTGGGATCTTTCTCGAACAGCTCGATCTCCCTCGACGCAAAGTAGAGGTGCGCTTTATCGGGAATAATGGAACCAACCGCTGCCGGTGTGTTGAGCCAATCCTTGAGCTGGTGCAACTTGAGTGAAGCGGCGGCGCGTGCGGCTTCGCTAGCATGTTCATTGGCGGAAAGCACCATCAGGTGGTAAAGAACAACATCGTCCACCGTGTACGCGATTTCCCGGTTGTAGCCGTCCCCATGAAGGGCTTTCCATGTGGCATTGATGATGGCATCGAGCACTTCGTCGAGGCCGGGATTCTCCGCGTTGCGCGCGTGGAATTCGACGAGTCGCGCGGCGCGTTCGGGATTGAGGAGGAATTGCAGCACGTGGTTGGCCGCGGATTCCGCGGGAGCGAGTGCATCAAATGCCGGGCTGGTGTGAATCTTGAAATCCTCGCGGTCGCGAGGATATTCCGGCGGGCGCGGGGGAATCATTCTTAGAAGAGGTTCGGGGATAGCGAGCACTTCGGGCTTGAGCGTGGCGAGCACGGCGGCGAGTGCGCGGCGCTGCTCGGCGGGCGCGACGATTTGCGTGGGGACTTCTCCATCGCCGCGCAGGGCGAACGTGTAGTCCATTCCTCCGACGAGCTTGCTCGCAGCTTCCACCTGGTAGCGATGGAACATGTAGATTGGCGCCAGCGCGTCTTCGATGGTGGCGAGCGGCGCGCCCTCGCGAATATTGTTTTCGCCGAAGCGTTGCAACGCGGCCGCACGCACCTGCATGATACGGTTCAGCTCATCTACGGCGTTCGAACCGCTGTCCCAAAGATGCGCGACGCTGCTGGAAGAGCCGGGGGGACGAGCATCCTGGTCGGTGAGGTAACGCAGACCACGTCCAAAAGCGTCGCTAAGTATTTTGTTGAGTGCGGCGTGCTCGTCGGTGCCTGGAGCAAAGTCGCTGTAGCCCCAGGCGATCGAAGTTTTGTCCCATTCGCCGATGCCGGTGGCGTAAGCGTCGGAGAGATCAGGCGTGCCGTCGGCGGCCAGTTTTACAAACGGCGGCGGATAATCCATCACCGACGAACGGTTGACGGTGCTGGAAGAATAGTTGTGCATCAGGCCGAGGGTGTGGCCGACCTCGTGGGCGGCGAGCTGACGTAGACGAGCGAGAGCCATCTCCATCATTTTTGGCGAGACTGGTTTGCCCTTTTCGTACGGGGCGAGCAGGCCTTCGGCGATCAGATAGTCTTGCCGCACGCGCAGCGAGCCGAGCGTGACGTGGCCTTTGATGATTTCGCCGGTGCGCGGGTCAATGACGGCCGCGCCGTACGACCAGCCTCGTGTGGCGCGATGAACCCACTGGATGACGTTGTAACGCAGGTCCATGAGGTCGGCGCCTTCGGGCATGAGTTCCACGCGGAAAGCGTTCTTGTAGCCGGCGGCCTCAAAGGCCTGATTCCACCAGCGCGCGCCTTCGAGCAGCGCGGAACGGATGGGTTCCGGCGCGCCGCGATCGAGGTAGTAAACGATGGGCTTGACTGGCTCGCTGACGGCGGCTTTCGGATCTTTTTTCTCGAGCCGGTGACGGGCGGTGAAGCGTTTGACGATGGGTTCGCCGACCGGCGTCGCGTAATCCATGTAGGCGATTCCGAAGAAGCTGCTGCGTGGATCATAGATGCGGGGCTTGTAACCCGGCGGGGGAAGCTGGACGAAGGAGTGATGCTCGCGAACGGTGATGGATTCAGGGGACGGTGTGACCTGGCGTACCCAGAGGCCGGGGTCATCGCCCGCAAATGTCAGGGTAGCCTCTACTTCGGTATTGAGCGGGAAATTCTTGGTGTGGGAATTCTCCGCCAGCGGAGGAAAAATGGCACAGCGCGAGGCATCGAGATGGTAGGTGCCCTGCTTCGTGCGCCGCAATGCGGCGGGAATGCCATGGGCGTCGCGTAGGAAGAAATCCGTCGCGTCGACGAGCGCGTGGTCGTTTTCCTCGGCGGCGACCGTGAAGCCCCAGAGCGCGGACTCCGCGAAAGAATCGTGGACCGCGCGGCGTTCGTCGGCGTCGTTCGTTACCGCGCGATACTCGAGATTCTCCTGGATGAGCAGGATTTTGGGGCCGCTACGCTCAAAGCGAACGATGCCCGTCATGCCGAGCTGGCCGCGGTCGAGGCCGATGTCGTTCGAACCAATTCCTGCGGGAAGACCGCTCTGGTACAGGAATTCGGTGCTCCATTTGTCGATTTCAAGCCACAGCTTGCCCTGCTTTGCGTCCCAGTAAAGGTTGAAATAGCCAGGCAGTTTTTGCATGCCCGCGGTCTTCTCGGTAATGGTGGGCGTCTGGGCCGCATCGGGACGCGCGGCGAGAGCCATCGAGGGGATGGCCAGCAAACAAAGCTGGAAAAGACACCGGGAACGTTTCAGCATTTTCGGAGCCTCCGAATGGAGAGAACGTTTTACAACAAAAGACGGTTGGCGCGGAGGAAAATCACGTCTGCTATACTTGGACGAAATCGCGAGCATCTCTAAATTGAACAAACTTCGCATCTCCATCGTGCAGTACCTGAACACGGCGCCGCTGGTGCGCGGCTTCACGCACGGCCCGCTGGAAGGCAAGTACGACTTGTCCTTTACCGTCCCCTCGCAATGCGCGGAAGCGCTGCGGACCGGCGCGGCCGACATCGCGATCATTCCAGCGATTGAGTATCAGCGCATCCCGGATTTGGTGGTTCTGCCCGGGCTGGCGATCGCCTCGCAGAATCGAGTGCGCAGCCTGTTGATTGTCTCGAAGAAGCCCATCGAGCAGGTCGAGAGCATCGCGCTGGATCGCAGTTCGCGCAGTACGCAAGCGCTCACGCGAATCCTGGCCGATGGGTACTGGAAGATTTCTCCCGAGTTTTTCGAAGCGGCTCCTGATTTGAGTGCCATGCTGGAGAAAGCGGACGCTGCCCTGATCATAGGAGATCCCGCGCTGCGGCTTTCAGTTGCCATCGAGAAGAAATGCTCGGTCAGCCCACAAGGACGCGCGATATGCCAGGCCGGCACAGTGGGCCTGACGAGCGGCGAAATTCTCCATGTGTATGACGTGGTCGGGGAATGGCGCAAATGGACCTCCTTGCCCGCGGTTATGGCGGTGTGGGCCACAAAGCGCGGGGTGGCCACCCCGGAAGTGCTGGCCGATTTCATGCTATCGCGCGACTTTGGATTAATCAGCATCGGCGAGATTTGCAAGGAAGCGTCCAGCGACCTCGACTTGCCGCAAGCCGAGCTGGAGTCCTACCTGCGCAACAACATCGACTTTCACCTGGGAGAAGACAACCGCCGCGGCCTCGAAAGATTTTTTCAGGAAGCTGACAAGCTGCTGCTAATCCCCGAAAACAAGAAAATCGAATGGTTTGGCAGAACGAAGGATGAGACCCGGATCCCGGCGAAGTTGTAGGGGCACGACGTCCGACACAGCGATTAGAGTTTGGATGCCGCATTCCGATAGAATGAGAACGCGAAGCAAAGAAGGATTAACGTGGGACTGACCAAGCAAGAAGCCCTCGACATGCTGCAATCCGACGACCTGGTAGGCGTCGGCATGGCCGCGCACCAATTGCGCCTCAAGAAAAACGATCCGCGCGTCGCGACCTACCAGATCGATCGCAACATCAACTACACGAATTTCTGCACCGAATACTGCTCCTTCTGCGCGTTCTACCGCCCGCTCGGCGCGAAAGACGGCTACATCCTCTCCTTCGAAACCATCTACGAAAAAATCGAAGAGATGCTCACGCTGGGCGGCACAGGCGTCCTGCTGCAAGGCGGCCTGCACCCCGACCTGCAAATCGGCTATTACGAAAATCTCCTCCGCTCGCTAAAATCCCGCTTCCCGCAAGTCCATCTCCACTGTTTCTCCGCCCCGGAAATTCTCTGCATCGCCGAAGTCAGCGAACTAAGCGTCGAAGACACCATCAAGCGCCTGATGGACGCTGGACTGCAATCCATCCCCGGCGGCGGCGCCGAAATTCTCGACGATGAAATCCGCGGCAAAATCGCCCGCCTCAAGTGCACCAGCGACGATTGGGAGCAGGTCCACCGCATCGCGCACAAGCTGGGGCTACGCACGACTGCCACAATGATGTTCGGCTGCGGCGAAGAGTTGCGCCATCGCGTCAATCATCTCGAACGCCTCCGCCGCATCCAGGAAGACACTGGCGGCTTCACAGCATTCATCCCGTGGATATTCGCTGCGGAAAACACCGCTCTCGGGAAAAAAGTCCAGGAAACCACAGCGGTCGACTACCTGAAAACGCTCGCCGTCAGCCGCCTCTACCTCGACAACATCGACCATATCCAGTCGAGCTGGCTCACGCCGGGAATTAAAGTCTGCCAGGTAGGCTTGCAATTCGGCGCCGACGACGTCGGCAGCATCCTGATCGAAGAAAATGTAGTCTTCGCCGCCGGCGTAAGAAACCGCACCAACGAAAACGAGCTCCGCCGCATCATCTCCGATGCAGGCTTCATCCCCGCGCAACGCGATACGCTCTACCGCTCCTACGCCCTGAAATAATTAGAAATAAACGCGAAAATCTGTCTACTTGGCGGGTTTTCGAAGAGGCCGAAGCACAAACTCCACCTCGGTACCATCCGGCAAATCAATATCTTCCAGCGGATACAAAATCCCGCTGCGAAATCTAGCCTTAACCCAGCGAGGACCCGGTTTGGTCTCGCTGACCTCAGCCTTCACAGGCGCACCAGGCCGAGGCGGCGCTTCCGCCGTCTCATCAAGCGCCTCGTTGGCCAGCGCATCCGCTTCTCGGTTCTGCTCGCGATAAACGTGGTCGATGTGGAACGATTCGAATCCCATCGACATCTTCTTCGCCCGTTCGAACAGCGGCCGCAGATCCTCGCTCTTCACTTTGTACTGCCCCTGCATCTGCTTGACCATCAATTCCGAATCGCTCTCGACGCGCAGCGCCCGGATGTTATGCGATTGCGCATAATCCAGCGCCGCAATCAGCCCATAATATTCCGCGACATTGTTGGTCATCCGCCCAATATATTTTTTCAGCTTGGCAACGAGCTCTCCGCTCCCATCGCGAATCACCACACCATAAGACGCAGGCCCAGGATTCCCCCGCGCCGCCCCATCAATATTGGCCTGGTGAGCGGGTGCCGCAGCCTTCTCCTCGGCAGGCGCGCCTGCGAACAGCGCTCCCGCAGCTTTAGTTGGTTTTGGCAGTCGTGGCATCAGGAGTGGGTAGCCGCCGAGGAAGCAGAACGCCCGGAACCGGAAGACGGATCAGGCAAGGGAATCGGCTCCAAAGTATACAAAATCAACCCACAAGACTCGCACCGGTAAATCTCTTCATTCGGCTCGCGCCGCAGCTCCTGCAAAGTATGCGGCAAAACGCGCATCCCGCAGCCACGGCACTGTCCGTCGCGCGCTTCAGCAAGTCCTGCGCCATGGTGCCGCTTGGCAATGCGGTCATACAAATCGCGCACATCCTGCGGTATGGGCGCCAGAGCCCGCTCGCGCTCCGCAAGCAAAGCCTCCAGCTGTCTCTTCTTTTCTGTTTGCAGCGCTTCAATCTCTTTTTTCTCTTTGGCGACGGCCTGCTCATCTTCCTTGAGATTCGCCTCCGCGTGCCGCACGCGCCGCTCCGCCTCTTCGCCGGCCATCATCACTTCCAATTGCGCGTCTTCGGCCTTGGCAACTTCCGCTTCCGCATTGGAAATCTCATGCTGCAGGGCTTTATAGGCTTCGTTCGTCTTAACCGCCCCGCTCTGGTCGCGATATTTCTTCGCGCGATCCTTCCACTGCTGCACATCAAACTCAAATTTCTTGCGTTCCTTCAAACTGCCCGCCAGCCCTTCTTTCGCCGTGGCAACAGCTGTCCGCGCTCCGCTCAGTTTCGTGTCGGCTTCGCGCACCCGCTTCGGAAACGTCTCCAACTCCGCGCGCAGCGCCACAATCAGGTGGTCCACCCGCTGAAGCTCAATAAGGTGAGGAATGGCGGAGTGCATGGGCCTGTAATACTAACACAGGGAGAGCTATGCTTTGCCGTGACGAAATTCCGGCCCACCCCTGCCAAAAAAGGAGCCCGGACCGCGTGCAAGTTTTGCGCGCTCGCCCGTTCTAAGGAGGATGAGATATGCCGCATGTGCAGATCACCTGGGTCGAAGGACGCACGCCGGAGATGAAGCGCAAAATCGCCGAGCGCATCACCTCAGTTCTAATCGAAGATGGCAAGGCGAAGCGCGAGAACATTCACGTCTCGTTTCACGACCTCCCGGCGACGAACTACGCCGAAGGTGGCGTGCTGGTCGTGGATCAAAAACGCACTCCGTAGCGCCACGCAACCACACCACACAAGTCACAAAAGCCATTGGGCTCGCATCAGGTCTCACTCATAAGCCAAAAAAGGAGGTCTCCCCATGACTGACACCCTCCAAAAAAATCTCGACCGCTGGACATCGGCCGGCATTTTTTCCCCGCCTTATCCACAACCTTGCACGCCATCGGCACCATCTGCCTCGGCGCCGGCATCTTTCTCGCCGCGCAAATTTTCAACCTGGACGAAAACTGGACAAACGGCATTCTTCTCTGGGCTTTTGGCGCGCTGATTGGCTGGCTGCTCCTCAGAAAGTGGCCTCACACCGCTCTGCTGGCCTTCCTGGTTCCACTATGGCTCGTGTGCCGCTGGTCCTACGCCAAAGATTTCGGCTGGAGGACAGGCGAAAACTACATCTGGGAAGGATTGCTTCTGCTCGCGCTGACCTACCTCAGCGCAAGAACCTCGGAACGTGAGTCCACAACGCGCAGAGCCCTCGTTGCTATGGGGGCCATTGCCTTGCTGCCCTTCGCGGCGCTCGCCGTTTTGATGCGAGACAGGCTTCCACAAAATTACGGAGGACTATCGCTTGTCCTTACGCAACGCATCCTGGTTTGGCTGATTGCCGTCGGCGCGCCGCTCTTCTTGGCTCTCCTGCTGCGCGGCCGTGCCGCCTGGATGAACGCCGTCTCCGCTATTTGGGTTTTATCCCTGGGTCTCGTGACCCCGAGTCGCGCCTGGGTTTGGAATAGCTGGGACGTGATGGGTTTCTACATCCGGGCCGTCGTGGGTGCGCTCGGGGTCATCGCCTGGGGCGTTGCCGAACGCAGGCGCGAGCGCATCAACCTGGGAGTCGCCGGATTCGCCCTCACCGTTCTCTTTTTCTACTTTTCCAATGTGATGGACAAACTAGGTCGCGCCGAAAGTCTCGTTGCCATCGGCGTGCTCCTGCTTTTTGGCGGCTGGGGCCTCGAACGTCTTCGTCGCAACCTCGTTGCTCGCGTTCAGGTGGCGGCGTCATGACCCAGCTTCAAAAAGGTCTTCTGTTCGCGGTAATCCAGGTCCTGCTTGTTTCCAGCCTCGGCGCAAAGTTGTTGTGGGACCGCGGCACCTCGCCGCATGGCTGGGCCGAAACCCGCGGCTACGATCCTGATCTTCCCATCCGCGGCCGCTACAGCAGTATCTCGCTCATGGTGAGAGCAGACAGGATCTTCCCAGGCCATCCTGTCGCCCACCTCAACACCAACGTGTATCTGACTGTCGAGAACGGGCGCGTGGTCGCCAACCCCGCCGATCACTACACAGGCCTCACCGTCAGCGCACCCCAGTTTCTAGAAGGCGAGACGCTGGCCACGCTCTCGCCTTCTGTAGTCTACTTTTTGCCGGAACACGCCGCTGACCCTCTGATTGGCCACCGCAACGGCACACTCTTCGTGGAAGTAACAGTTCCTCGAAACGGACCGCCCCGCCCGCTCCGCTTTGGAACGAAAGTCGGCAACGACATCGTTCCCCTGGCCAACCAATAAATCGGCAATTCAATCGCGCGTTCGCTGCTCTGGGGATCCTACGGTTCCACCGCTCTTTGGAATACATCCGGGTGAATGTATCTCTAGAGAGTGTCAGTTGACTTCGCGGACTTCCATGCTCTGGTCAATGGCGAGTTGGGGGTAGCGAATGGGCGATCCTGCTGGTGCCGGAGCATGCCTCGCCGTCACGCTGAAATCGCCGCCGGAACATTCCACGGTATACGTGTAACCATCCCGCTCCGGCCGTGACATGGACAGCGAATGGGAGGAAATAAGCTCGTCCAGCGTCACGCAATGGCCAGCCTGCGCGATGTAACCGCGCTCCGCCTGCGCAATCTGCAGCAGATCGCCGCGAACTCCAGTCAAGCTGATCGCCTGCGTAGACGCCGTGCCTTGATCCGTCACCGGCATCCGCTCTAAAGCCAATTCGTACACTACAAAGGCAACCGCGCAGGCAACGAGAATCGCGACCAAGGCACGCATAATCTCATTTTCACCCCCAAGCTGGCTCTCGGCAAGCCGCCCGTTTGAGCGCGTGTGCCAGGAAACAACGGCTTCCTTTCGCACCCCGCCCCCAGGGCTCTCTGTTACAATCCCCTCGGACTGCCGATTTCCCCTCCTCGGTACCACTCTTCCCCTCCGGATAGATGAATGAAAACAACTGTGCTGCCGCTGGAATTGCACGCCATCGAAAAACTGAGGCAAGAGGAGCTTGAAGAGGCGCGTACCATTCAAAACGCGATGTTGCCCACCAACGCATTGTGCATCAAGACTGTCACCGTCTCGCACGAGTTCCAGCCGGTGGCTGCCGTGGGCGGCGATTTGCTGGATTACTTTGAATTGGCCGATGGTTGCATTGGTCTCTACCTCGGAGACGTTTCCGGCAAAGGCCTTCCCGCTGCCATGTACGCCGCTTTGGCGGTGGGCACCTTACGCGGCGTCCACAAGACCGGAATCGCCCCAAGCGATGTGCTCAAAACCTTGAACCGGCGCCTTATGATTCGCGGTCTTCCTCGCCGCCACGCCGCCATGCAGTACGCCGTCTTCGACCCGCGCAGCCATGAAATGAAAATCGCCAGCGCCGGCCTTCCGGGTCCGTTTCACATTTCCGGCGAAAACTGCCGCCTGCTCGAGCTTTCTGGAATTCCTCCAGGATTGTTTGCGGAGTCGACCTACGAAACCTTGACGCTTCGCTTGCGGCCCGGCGACTCCGTTCTTTTCTGTACCGATGGGCTGATGGACGCTTTTGACGGTAACGATGAACAGTTCGGCCTGGCGCGCTTGCACGAGCTTTGCAGCGAGGCATGTGTCGGCTCTCGGGCTAAGCTCCTTGCCCGTATCTTCGCCGCAGTGGATAGCTTTGCGTGTGGGCAGGAACAGCATGATGACATGACCGCGGCCCTCTTTCACATCTCCAGCTGAGCCGCCCTCTTCATATGCTCAAACAGGGATGCCGGACTGTGCAAGTCTCCCCTCCTTTCCAATTGACACTTGAATCTCCCTCCAGTAACAACTATAAGTACCGAAGTTCCCTTAGGAGATTCCTGATGAACACAAAGTCCCCTCTCGCGCTTGGGCTGGCAGCATTTCTCTCTCTGGTAATTGCCGTCCCGCCGAACCTTTCCGCAGACCCGCAGGCCGCCGGACAGCCTGCCGGCCATGTGGAACGTGTGCTTCCCGCGGCCAGTATCGTCCGCGGCTCCAAAACCATGAGCGCATCCGCGAAGACGCAGGTGGACTGGCTGGACCTCGTGAACACCCAGGCCAGCGGCCGCGCGCGTGTCGCTCTGGACGACGGCTCGGTCCTGAACGTGGGATCCGATTCTTCCGTCAAAGTGGAGAAAGTCGACTCAGGCGCGCAGCAAACGTCACTCGAGCTGGCCTATGGCAAACTGCGCACGCAAGCGCAGAAGATTGCCAAGCCAGACGGCAAATTTGAAGTGAAAACGGCAGCCGGCGTGGCCGGCGTCGTTGGCACGGATTTTTACGTTGGCTATGCAAACGACGTGATGAACGTCGTCGCCTATGAGGGCTCAGTACGTGTGTGCAATCTCGCGGGCGTTTGCGTGCTTGTAAAAGCAGGCCAGATGACCAACGTTCGCCACGGCGACAATTCCGCTCCCGAACCTCCGATACAGGCCCCGCTCGACCTTCTGGTCTCGCTAAGCAAGGATACGGAAGTGGCGCCGCGGGCGGGCGTTGGGCTTGAAACCGCCGGAGGGATTGGCAAAGGAATGGGTATTTTGATCGGTGTCCTGGCCGTTGTGCCCATCGTGGTCTTTGCGGTCGTCTCCACTCACAAATCGAACCCTCCCACTCCCGTAAATCCTTGCGTGCTCAATCCCAACAGCTGCGGGTAGAGACTCGGACCAGAGCGCGACCTCTCCTACCTTTGAGCCTTGGCTGCACATCGCAGCCGGGGCTCTTTGCTTAAGGACACATGCAACTCGCGGGCACAAGCAGCCGTCGAACAATGGTCCATAGTGCGCCCCCGGATCAGGCATTTTGTGCAGGTACCTGCGGTAGCGTACACTGGATGTTTGGCGGTTCCGTCTAAACGTAAGTGAGGCAATCCTTGAAACTTTCCGTCCGTCGCAGCTGCAGTTCCATCTTGTGTTACTTCGCTTTTCTGGCGTTGGTGGCGTCCGTCGCGGCCACGGCGGCGCACGCCGGGCCTCCCGACACGCAAGCGAAGAAGTCTCCGCTCCTTGCCGCGCTCCAGGCCGAACTGGACCGCTCCTTGAAAACTTTCAAGTCGCAGGATCCCGCCGCGTATTACATCGGCTACACCGTTACCGATACGCAGCGCGCGGACGTCTCCGGCTCCAATGGCGCGCTTCTCAATAGCAACGAGAGGCGCGACCGCTGGCTGGAAGTCTCCATTCGCACGGGAAGTTATGCCGTGGACGATACCCACAAGGTCGGCGAACGCACGCAGACCAGCGCGGGGCCCGGCACTTCGGTCCCCGTTGACGACGACCCCGATGTTCTGCGCCGCGCTGTTTGGCTCGAAACCGATGAGCAATACCGCGCCGCTGCCGAAGCCTACATAAAAATCAAAACGGGCAAGGAAGTGAAGGTCGATTCTGTCGAGAACCGCGCTCCCGATTTTTCGCACGAGCAGCCGCATACCTATATCGGCCAGCAAGTCTCCTTCACGCTCGACCGCAAGCCCTGGGAAGAGAAAGTCCGCGCCTACACCAAGACATTCCGCGAGTCCGCCGCCATCATCAATTCGATTGTGACTTTCACCGCGCAAGCCCAGAACGTCTTCCAGGTCAATAGCGAAGGAACGCAGCTCCAATTCGGCCAGATCCGCTACCGCCTCGAGTTGTTCATTCAAGGCAAGGCGTCCGATGGCATGGACATCGACCGTTACTATAATTTTGACTGGGTTAACCCGGCTGATGCTCCGGACGATAAGGCCGTGCTGGCCGCGCAAACCACCATGCGCAAGGAACTCGAAGGTCTCGTCGTTGCGCCGATTAACGAGCCTTCGGTTGGGCCGGCTCTTTTGACCGGACGCGCCGCTGCCGTTTTCTTCCATGAAGTCTTCGGCCACCGCGCCGAAGGCCATCGCCAAAAAGATGCCGCCGAAGGCCAGACCTTCGCGAAAAAAGTCGGCGAACCGATTCTGCCGAGCTTCCTGAGCATTGTGGACGACACCACCATGAAAAAGCTCGGCTCGGAAGATCTGCTGGGCTACTACCAGTTCGATGACGAAGGCGTTCCCGCACAGCGTGTGACCCTCGTGGATCACGGCGTCTTAAAAGGCTTCGAGATGTCGCGCTCTCCGCTAGTCGGCTTCCCGAATTCCAATGGACACGGACGCCGCCAGCTTGGGGCCACGCCTGTTTCCCGGCAAGGCAACCTGATCGTCGAAAGCAGCAAGACCGTTACGAACGCACAACTGCGCGCAAAGTTGATCGAACTCATCAAAGCGCAGGGAAAACCGTTCGGGCTTTTGATTGACGACATCGCCGGCGGTTTTACATTTACTGGGCGCGGGCAGCCTCAGGCTTTCCAGGTGCTTCCACTAGTTGTCTACAAAGTGTTTCCTGATGGCCGCCCCGATGAATTGGTCCGCGGCGTGGATATCGTCGGAACTCCGCTCGCAGCGCTGACAAAAATCGTGGCTACCGGTGACACGCCGGAAGTTTTTAACGGCTACTGCGGCGCGGAATCCGGCTCCGTCCCGGTTTCTGCAGCCTCACCCGCCATCCTGACTTCCGAATTGGAAGTGCAGAAGAAGGAAAGCTCCACCGACCGGCCGCCCATCCTGCCGCCGCCCGCGCACGACACCGTCAAGACGGGAGGTCAACTGTGAGGCGCGCAAAGGCAGTCGCTGGACTAACGCTTCTCTCCGCTGTCTTGAGCTGTGCCGTCGTGACCCGAGCGCAAACATCTCCGGCGCCCAAGGACAACGACCACACGCTCCAGGCCATGCGCGACGAAATGGCTCGTTCGAAGACCCGTCTCGAACTCCAAATCCCCGGCTCGGCGCAACCCCAGCGTCCCTACTACGTCGAATACCGTCTCCTGGACCTCGATGTCCGCGAGGTCGTGGCCGAATTTGGCGCGCTGCTCTCCACCTCGCACACCCGCAACCGCTTTATGGATGTTGCCGCCCGCGTCGGCGATTACAAGCTGGACAGCTCCAATTTCATCAGCGACGACGGTTTCCGCGGATTCATCGGCCCCACCGGCTCCGTCGGCATCGACCGTGACTACGACTCCCTGCGCCAGGACCTCTGGATCGCCACCGACCAGGCTTTCAAGGAAGCGGTCGAGACCTATTCGAGGAAGCAGGCTTACCTGAGCAGCCTTGCTCGCCAATCGGACATTGATGACTTCGAAAAAGTAGATTCCATTCAAGTTATTGATCCGCTGGTCGCCCCGGATTGGAGCAATCGCAACTGGGAACAGGAAGCGCGCGAAACTTCCGGCGCCCTCCGCGCCTTTCCGCAAATTTACGAAGCGCGCGTGACCTACTATCTGGTCTATGCCACGGAATATCTGCTCACCAGCGAAGGTACGGAAATCCGCACCAGCCGCAGCTACGCAGCCATTGAAACGGGAATGAATACTCTGGCCGATGACGGCATGCAGCTCAACCACATGTATTCCGCCTACGCGCCAAAACCTGCCGATCTTCCCAGCGTGGACGCGGTCCGCAAAGCCTTGAACGTAACCGGCACGGAACTGATGGCCATGCGCGATGCACAGCCGGCCCAGGACTATACCGGCCCGGTGCTTTTTGAAGCGCGCGCTGCTGCTCCTCTGCTCGCCCAGGTTCTGACTCCCGCGATTAACGGAGCCCGGCCCCCCGTGTCTTTCACTCCGGTGATGGAGCAACTGCTTTCCGGACTGGGCGGCAGGAGCGATTGGGTCGGCCGTATGGGCGCCCGGGTTCTGCCGGGGACTGTTTCCCTGGTCGACGATCCAAACGCGAAAGAGTTTCACGGCGCGCCGTTAATCGGGAGTTATTCGGTGGATGATGAAGGCGTTCGCGCACAGAAGGTAACCATCGTGGACGGCGGCAATGTGAAAGAATTGCTGATGTCGCGCAGGCCCGGTCCGGATTCCGACCAATCCAACGGGCACGGCCGCTCGGCATTCCTGAACGATGCCAAGCCCACCATGAGCAACCTCTTTTTCAATTCCACGGAAACGCAATCGCCCGCGGATTTGAAGAAAAAATTCCTCGACGAATGCCGCTCGGAAAAATTGCCGTACTGCCTGGTCGTCCGCGAAATGGACAATCCCTCCATCAGCCTGCTCCATCAGGATGACTTCTCCGAACTGTTGGCAAGCTTCGGCGGCGGCGCCGGGACGGGCGACCGCTTGCCACTCATAGTCTACAAAATCTATCCGGATGACGGCCGCCAGGAGATGGTCCGCGGAGCCCGCATCATTGGCTTGAACACACGCATGCTGCGCAACCTCGGCGGCATTGGCAACGACGATTTCGTCTACAACTACATGCAAAGCCAGGTTTCCGGCTTTGCCGGCACCGCACTCGGCGCCTTTGGTTCCGCTCAGAGCGGCTTGCCCGCCTCTCTCGTAGCCCCGTCGCTTCTCTTCGACGATCTGGAAGTCCGCGGCGCCCGTGGCGAGCCCAAGCGCCTGCCGTTGCTCCCGGCACCGCAAATGACGGCAGGCAATTAGCTTCAAGGGGCATACGAGCTGTAAGTTATTTATTTTCAACAAAACGGAGCGAAGCCAGAATATAAGTACTTTGTTTTCAATAGTACTGAGAGTACTATATTTAACCGTCCGGTTTAATACGAAATGGCATAAAATCAGTACTATGGGTACTACCCTTAATCCGATAGCCTAATCATAACGTACATCTAAATAGGAGCGTCCTGGCTTTCCGAATATGAACGACTTCACTCGCCGCGGTTTTATTTTCAGCGCTGCCACGGTCGCCGCATACGGCTTGCTCGTTGGCGTGCAGCGCGCCTGCCGCTCCGCGCTCGCCAGCGACAAACCCAAAGCAAATTCGGGTCCCGTGCAAATCGAAAAGTTTTCGGATGACGGAACGCGCGTCGGATTGGAATCCGTTGCCAAGATTGTGAAGAGCGATGACGAGTGGCGAAAACTTTTGAGCTCGGACGAATTTGATGTCACGCGCAAAGCGGATACGGAGCGGCCTTTCAGCGGCGCGTATTACAACAATCACGATCCCGGGCTTTACCGCTGCGTCTGTTGCGGCAACGCACTCTTCAGTTCCGATACGAAGTTCGACTCCGGGACCGGCTGGCCGAGTTTCTGGGCGCCTATCGCCAAAGAAAATGTTTCGTCCAATATTGACTTGAGTTTTGGGATGCGCCGCGATGAAGTGACTTGCGTTCTCTGCGACGCGCATCTCGGCCACGTCTTTGACGACGGGCCGAAACCTACCGGCCTGCGCTATTGCATGAATTCGCTCGCGCTCCGCTTCCTTCTCCACGCAAAATCCTGAAATCGCAACAGGGCCTCTATAACTTTCGCAAAGAGGGCCGGTGCCCAGGTTACTTTGAAACGCGCGGTCTACTGGCTCACGTTGCGTTAGTCCTGGCGCAAGGCGGTGACCGGGTCAATGCGGCTCGCGCGGCGGGCCGGGAGGAAGCTGGCAAACATCGCCGCGAAAACCAGCAAAGGAATCATGACTGCGAAGGCCGATGCTGAGGTGGGCTGCATCCCTTGGACCAGGTTCCGCAACAGTTGCGACGCGCCCAAGGCGGCCGCGCTGCCGAGCGCGACGCCCACGAGAATCATGCCAAGGCTCTGACGCAGCACGAGCCAGATGACATCGCCTGCGCGTGCGCCCAGCGCAATGCGTACTCCCATTTCCGGCACGCGCTGGCTCGTCAGATAGGCCAGGACGCCATAAATGCCGATGCACGCCAGAACCAGCGCTAATCCTGCGAAAATTCCGAAGAGAAGCAGGAGAAAACGTTGCTGGGCCAGAGAGTCGTTCGCGAGCTGATCCATGGTGTGGACTTCGTAGAGAACCTGATCGTTGGAAGCGCCTTTCAATTCGCTGCGCAAAGGAGCTACAAGACCCAAGGGGGGAATGCTTGTTCGAGCGGCAATGGACATGAGTTCGGACCAGCGACGCACGAAACTGTCCGGAAGCTGGGCAAAGGGATAGTAAATTTGTGCGCGGACTTTGGCTTGATCGTCCCCGCCGAGACCCCAGTGACGGACGTGGCCGACGACGCCGACGATTTCGAAAGCGTTCGACGTGTAGCCCATGTCAGGAATCCAGAGCCGCTTGCCAACAACGTCTTGTGTTCCGAAGGCGTTTTGTGCGAGGACTTCATCGATGACGACGACCTGCGTACTGTTGAGATCGTCGTGATCTTCGAAGAAGCGTCCGCTACGCAACGGAATACCCATTACGCGGGAATAGTCCGGCGAAACGCAGGTCAGCAAGGCGAAGGGCAACTTGGCCGCAGGGACTACTTCCGCAGTGGTCGAGTAGGCCTCCTCATTGTCACCCTGGCGCATTGGAAAAGTGTCGACCGTGGCGATGGATTGCACGCCAGGGACATGGCGGCTGCGCTCGAGGACGTCCTTCCACGCTACGCGCGTTTTTGCAGGATCAGCAAGGGTCGCGGGCGAAAGGGCCATGCGCGTAACCAATACGTTGTGAACGTCTACTCCCGGATCGAGCGAGGACAGATGAAGGAGCGTACGCCCAAGCATGCCCGCGGAAACCAGGAGAATAATCGCCAGTGCGATTTCCGAAATAACAAACACGCTGTGCAGGCGGCGCGAACCTCCGGCGATGCTGCGCATTCCAGCGCGAAGAGTTTGTTCCAGATCTTTGAACGGGGCGCGAAGAGCCGGCGCCAGGCCAAAGAGCACACCGCTCAAGATCGAAACGGTGACGGCCAACAGGAGCACGTGCCAATCCAGTTGGACTTCTTCGGCGCGTGGTAACGCACCGGGCCATAAAGTCACGAAGGGACGGATGCCCACGCTCGCAAGCATTACGCCCAGAGTTCCTCCGGCCAATCCCAACACCGCGCTTTCCGTCAGACATTGCCGCACGAGGCGGCCGCGCGTCGCACCGAGAGCCACGCGCATCGCGAGTTCACGTTCGCGCGAAACGGCGCGCGCCAACAACAGGCTCGCCACGTTTGCGCAAGCAATCAAAAGCACGAGGACGACTGCTCCGAGCAGCAGCCAGAGGATTGGCCGCACATCCCCGACCTCTGGACGAAACGGTTGCACTGCAAACGTGCGTCCCGCGTTCGTGTCTTTGTACTCTTGCGCAAGATGATGGCCGATCACAGCGAACTCGGCCTGAGCTTCACTGAGCTTTGAGCCGGGCCGAAGCCTTGCGACCACATTAATCGGATGTACACTCCGATTCCGGAGGAAGCGAGCGGAGTCCTGGCCAACGGGCGTATACAGATCTGCTTCCTGACCGAATAGCCGGAAGCCTTCTGGCGCGATGCCAACGACGGTATAAGTTTTTGTATCCAGCGTAAGCGACGAGCCCAGAGCGTCGGCGCGACCAGCCAGATGACGCTGCCAGAAACTGAAGCCCAGGATGGTAACGGGCGCGGCGCCGGGCTTGTCTTCTTCTGGCGTAAACGGGCGACCATGCAGAAGCGGTACGTGCAGAACGGAGAACAGATCCGGTGAAACCTCGCGGAACTCAACGTATTCGGGTTCGCCTGGCTCGCTGACCGTGCCTCCGTTGAACAAAACCGCGGCGAGATCAAGAGAACGAGTCTCGCGCACGCAGTCGCGGAAATCGGGGTAAGCGAGGTTCTGTTCGCCGAACAATTCGGAGTTCCATTCGGCGGATTTTCCTTGAACCGTTACGAGCTTGTCCGGCTCGGGAAAAGGTAACGGTTTCAGCAGGACACCGTCCACGAGCGTGAACATCACCGTTGTCGCGCCGATTCCCAGGGCGAGCGTTAGCAAAGCGACGGCGGCGAATCCCGGCTTTTGCCGCAGAGTTCTAAGAGCGTAGCCGAGATCCTGCCACGCATCTTCGAGCCAGCGCGTGCCGCGGGCGTCGCGGCATTGTTCCTTCACTTGTTCTGGTCCGCCGAGGGTGAGACGCGCACGGCGGCGTGCTTCTGCCGAACTAAACCCCGCGGAAATCAGCTCCGCTTCGTGACGCTCAAGATGAAACTGGAGCTCTTTGTCGAGCTGCTCTTCCATTTGTTTGCGGCGCAAAAGACGATGCCACCAGTTCATTCCGCACCTCCATCGGACAAGCCGAGAATGAGCCCAATGGCCTGGGTCAAGCGCTCCCAGCTTGCGGCTTCGCTTTCCAGTTCCGCGCGCCCCTTGCGCGTGAGCCTGTAGAACTTGGCTTCGCGTCCCGTCTCGCTTTCCTTCCAGTCCGAAGCAAGAAGGCCGCGATTTTCGAGGCGGTGCAGTGCGGGGTAAAGCGAGCCTTGCGGAACCTGGACAACGTGCTTCGACACCTGCTCCAGGCGCTGAGCGATGGCGTAACCATGGACCGGGCCGAGCGCGGCAATCTTGAGAATGAGCAGGTCCAGGGTCCCTTGGGGAAGATCGGTTTTGGGGTTCATGCCCATACCTCCGACTTCTGCATATATCATCCCTTATGACGTGTAGAAGTACGAGGCGTTTCCTACAAAATTCCCTTTTTTGAGGGGCCACTAACTCGTTCTGAAGCCATTGCCGGGTCATGGTTTCAAAAGCGGGAGCAAGGCTCCCGCACTCCAAAGGAGAGCGCCCGCGCCTCGCGAACTGCGGATTCGCGGCGAACTTGAGGTAGTCTAGTCGGACGATTATGGCGGCCCGGCACAACGAAGAGGCGCACGAGAAGCGCAAGGCGGCGTTTCTGAGCGTGGGGTCCGCGTTCCTGCTGCTTTCGCTGAAGACATTTCTTGTGGTGCGCACGAGCAGTTTGGGCGTTTTGTCGGAGGCACTGCATTCCGGGCTTGATCTCGTCGCGGCGGTTATTACTTTTCTCTCGGTACGCGTTTCGGATGAGCCCGCGGACGAGCGGCATCCTTACGGCCACGGCAAGTTTGAAAATTTCTCGGCATTCGTTGAGACCGCTCTTCTTTTGCTCACGGCGCTCTTCATCATTTATGAAGCGTTCGACCGGCTTTTCTTCCACCACGTGCATATTCAGCCGAGCGTACTGGCCATCGTTGTCCTGCTGGTGGCGCTGGCCATTGACGTGACGCGGGCGCGGGCGCTAAAACGTGTGGCAAACAAGTATGCGAGCGAGGCACTCGAGGCAGATGCGCTGCATTTTTCAACGGATGTTTGGAGCACGGTGGTGGTCATCGCGGGCATCGGACTCGTCTGGGCCGGCGAGACGTGGAATGTGTCGTGGCTTGGTTATGCGGACGCGCTCGCGGGGCTTGCTGTCGCGGCGGTGATTATCTGGGTTGGCTCACAGCTTGGCCGGCGAACATTGGATGCGCTGCTGGATGTCGCTCCCAAAGGGTTGCAGCAGGAAATTGCCAAAGCGGTCGGGGAGATGGATGGCGTGCTGGATGTCGACCGAGTGCGCGTGCGGCGGGCTGGCAACAGGCATTTTGTGGATGCCACCGTCAGCGTGGCGCGCACCGCGAGCCTCGAACAGGTGCATGCTCTAAGCGACGCAATTGAAAAGAGAATCGGCGAGATTGTTCCTTCGGACGTGATGGTGCACGCAGAGCCGCGCGCGCCCCAGGGAGAACATTTGTTTGAAGCCATTCGCGCGGTCGCGCAGAGGATGGGGCTGGCCATTCACGATGTGACGGCGCTGCAACACGCCGGCCAGCTTTTCATCGAGCTGCATCTGGAAGTGGACGAGAATTTGAATCTGCGGGACGCGCACCGTCAGGCTTCGGAACTGGAAGATGAAATTCAGAAGCTGCGCAACGGGTCAACGCAGGTGAATATCCACATCGAGCCGCTGGGCCGCCACATCGCAACACCCGATTCGGGGGCTGCCGAAATGAAACAGCTGTCGAAGGCGATTGAAGAATTTTTGAACAACCTGCCTTCGGAGTTCGATGAGCTGGTGAATTGTCACGATGTGAGCGTGCGGCAGGTGGAGCACCACATTCTGGCGTCGTGCCACTGCACGATGCGGGGGGCGCTGCCGATTACGCAGGTGCATGACGTGACGGCGGCGCTGGAAGACCGCGTGAAAGAAAACTTTCCGCAGATTTACCGCGTGACGATTCACCCGGAACCAGTCGAAGAAAAATAGCCGGGGAGACTTGCTCGCACGCCCGCTTTGGAGGACCGCGCGAAGACCTGGCCCGCCAGCGCCAGGACCGCGGGAAAACATTCAAGCACGTAGCGCGGTTCCGGCGTTTCCAAGGTGGTAAGAAATGCCGTGCGCAGCAGGACGTAACCAAGAAGCAGCGCGACCGCCGGGCCGAGCGCGGAGCTTTCCCTCCACAATCGCGCCGAACCCCATAGGGCGAGCGCAACATACAAAACATTCAGAAGAAAAAAACCGACACTAACTGAAAAATCGACGGGATCCTCTCGCCAGGCCTCCCGAACCGGAAACACCTGAGCCGAAAACGGCAGCAGCTCAATCCGCGGCGTAAACCACATCGTGAAAGCCCGCGCGACAGGCAGCCAAACATAAGTGCGCAGCGGGTGCCGCGCCGTCCGCTCGCGCGCCAATTGTCCGAAGGCCGCGTCCTCTTCCGGGCTGATCGTCACGTCATTGTTGTATTGCTCGAGCAGCGCCGCCACCCGATCCTTTTCTTCCTGATTGTCGAAAGCCCGCACCGGAATGTCTTCCAAGTTGATGACTTCCCCGTCCAGCTTCCACGGAACGAGATAGCAATCCTTCAATCGAAAGAGCCACGTTCTTTCCCAGGCGAAAAAACCGTAAGGAACGAATTCGCCCGATAAATTCAAATTTTTGGGCGCGAGAAACTGCACCTCATGAAGCGTCACGGCGTTCCGCAGGGCCCACGGCGCGAGCGGCAAAGCGCAGCCAATCGCCGACAGCGCCAGGAGTTGCACGAAAAAACGAAATCGCCGCTTTCTCAGCCACACAAAAGCGATCGCCATCCATGCCAAAACAAGCAGAAGCGGCGTCTCCGGACGAAAAAGCGTACCCATCCCAATCAGAAAACCGCTCGCGAGCGCAAATATCGTATCGGCATGGCGCGCGGCCCACACGCTCCTGAAAAGCGAGGCCCTCCCCCCGCACGAGCCCCAAAGCAAGCCGACCAGGGTGAACATAGCTGCGGCCGTGAAGAAAACCGCACAAACCTCGGTCATCGGAACGGCCGTGAAATTCGCGGTAAAAGGACACAATGCGGCCAGCCACAGCGTGACAATAAAAACGCGCCGCCAACTCCCCGGATCGGGCCTCAGCAAGCCCAACAAAGCCGCCAGCCCCGCCGCTACGACACACGCCAGCAAGTCCACCGCCACCTGCGCCAGCATCACATAGGATCGAGCCTCGGGCCCCACACGTCTCGTAATCGCATAAATCAAGGCCAAAAACGCAGGAAAACCCGGCACGCGCAGATCGACCGGCGCCAGCGCCCCGTCCACGGTTATCCCGTAGACGTGATGCTGCACCCAATTCGCCGCTAACTGCTCGTAGAGCAACGTGTCATTGGTAGCAAACGGAAACTTGTGCACGAAGAACAACCTCAGGCACAGACCTGCTGCCAGCGCCGCGACGCTATGCGAGAAAATTCGCTTCATGAACGCCACGCATCTTACAATAGAGTGGACGGAATCGCGCAGGCGGTCCAGGCCAGCCCACGGCCAGTTCCCTGCCATGCCGCCAGGCCATAAGCATTCATGAAAGAACGCGGTCCCATATTTTACGACGCAGAGCGCGCCCGGTGGAGGCGCACGCGCCGGGTTATGGAAATTACCGGGGCGCTGCTGACGCTGCTGCTGGCATATTTCTTTGTGACCATCGTGGTGACCGTTGAGCTTCCGGGAGGGCTTTTTCCCGACATTAAGTCTTCCTTTCACGCTTTGAAAACGGCGAAGAAAAAAACGGTGGCCCTTCGCGAAGGCCGGAAGCGGCGCGTGGCGAATATCGGTACGGTGCCCGCGAGCTACGACCCGCTGCGGGCGGCTTTTTATGTGAGCTGGGACGCGAACAGCCTTGCTTCGCTGAAGAAGCATTACAAAGATATCGACTTGCTGATCCCCGAGCAGTTGCATGGCGTGACGCCCGACGGCGCGATTACGATTGTGGACTACACGCACAACCAGACGCGTCCGGTGAAGGCTACGCCTGCCGAGGCGATTGCTCTGCTCAAAGGCGATGAGCTGCATCAGTGGATGCACTCCCTGAATCCGCCGGTCGAATTGCCGATGATGGGGATGCTGGATAATTACGACGGGACCGTGTGGCGCATTGATGAGATGGCCGCGCTGCTCGCAAACCCGGCCGCGCGCCACGGCCTGATACAGAGTGTGACGCAATATGCAGTTCTGGCTCATCAGGCGGGCATCGTCGTGGATTTTGAGGAAGTGCCTGATGCGAGCCAGGAGCACTTCCGGGAGTTTGCGGCGGAACTGGCGACTTCGCTTCACGCGGCCGGTTTGAAACTCATGATTTCTCTTCCTGCGCGCGACGATGATTACGATTACGAATTTTTCGGGAAGCAGTGCGACGCCATCATTTTGATGAATTACGACCAGCACTGGCTGACTTCGCCTCCGGGGCCGATCGCAGCGCAGGATTGGTACGTGGAGAATCTGCGGCAGCTACTGGAAGTAGTGCCGGCGCAGAAGCTTGTTGTGGGCATCGCGAATTATGCTTACGACTGGGGCGAAACGGCGAAGAAAGGTGTGTGGTCCGGCGCGGAGTTCAGCGTGCAGGAGGCGCTGTTGCACGCCTACGAATCGGAAACCGACGTCGAATTTGACGATGCCTCTCTAAATCCGCACTACTCCTATTCCGACGAACAGAATCACGTTCACCGGGTCTGGTTGCTCGACGCAGTTACCGCCTACAACCAGCTTCGCGCGAGCGAGCGGCTGGGCGTGCAGGGTACGGCGCTTTGGCGAATGGGTTCTTCTGACTCTTCCATCTGGCCGATCTGGGACGCTACGCGGCCAGACGATGCTGCTCGTCAAAAAATAAAGGACATTCCGCCGGGGCCTGATCTGACGCTCGAAGGCAACGGCGACATCTGGCATTTCGCCGATACTCCCAAACCGGGGCGGCGGAGTTTTGTATACGAAGCCTCCACTGATTTATTTACCGACGAAACTTACGAAGAATACCCGCTGTCCTACGACATCGACCAGTTGGGCGGGACGAAAGAAAAGAAGCTTGTGCTGTCGTTTGATGATGGCCCCGACCCACGGTGGACTCCGAAGATTCTCGACGTGCTGAAGGAAAAGCAGGCGCCTGCCGTTTTCTTTGTGGTTGGCGAAGTGGCCAACGAGCATCCCGAGATCCTCAAGCGCGAGTACGCCGAAGGGCACGAAATCGGGAATCACACGTTCACGCATCCGCAGTTTGACCAAATCTCTCACACCGAAATCAAATGGCAGTTGAATCTCACGCAGCGGCTCATCGAAAGCACTGTCGGCGCAAAGACCATCCTCTTCCGCCCTCCTTACGGCATCGACCATCAGCCGGAATACGCAGAAGAAGTCGCGCAACTGCCGCTTGTGCAGGACATGGGCTACCTGATTGTTGGCCAGCGGATTGACCCCGACGATTGGAGCAGCCCCGACGGAAAAAATCAGATGCCCGCTGCGGAGATCGTTCAAAATGTTTTGCGGCAGGTGGACAAAGGGAACATCATCCTGATGCATGACGGCGGGGGCGAACGCGCCCAGACCGTGGCTGCCCTGCCGCAAGTCATCGATGCGCTACGCGCGCGCGGCTATCAGTTTGTTTCTGTCGCCGACTTGCTTGGCAAAACGCGTTCAGCCGTGATGCTGCCGCTTTCCGCGCAGGAACGATTCGAAGCGCGGGCCGACGGATTGATTTTCACCATATTTCAGGCGCTCCGCTTTGGCATCGCAACCATTTTCATTGTGGGCATCATCCTGGTCAGCGGCCGCGCGCTGGTCATCGGCATTCTCGCTTTGATCGAAAAACTACGTCCTGATCACGCCGTGATGCCCGTTCCAGAACCTGCCGTGACGGTTCTGATCCCCGCGCATAACGAAGAAAACGTTGTCGTCCAGACGGTTGCTTCCGTGCTCGCCTCGGATGTGAAGTCTCTTCGCGTCATCGTCGTCAATGATGGTTCGACCGATAACACCGGTCCTTTGCTTGACGCTTCCTTTGGATCAGACCCTCGCGTTCAAATTCTTCACCATGCCAATCGCGGGAAGGCTGCCTCGCTCCACCGCGCGCTCGGCGAGGTGAAGACGGAGATTGTCGTTACGATTGATGCGGACACGGAGATCGAACCCGACGCCATCAGCAAACTGCTGCGCCATTTTTCCGACCCGAAAGTTGGCGCGGTGGCCGGCAACGTCAAAGTCGGCAACCGGTCGCGCTGGCTCACGCGCTGGCAGGCGCTCGAATACATCACCAGCCAAAATATGGAGAAGCGCGCATTCGACTTGCTCAATTGCATTACGGTCGTGCCTGGCGCGCTCGGCGCGTGGCGAAAGGAAGCCATCGAAGCGGCAGGCGGAATCACGGCGGACACCGTCGCCGAAGACGCGGACCTGACGATCGGTATTCGCCGATTGGGCTGGCGCATCAGCTACGACGAAGAAGCCATCGCCTGGACCGAAGCTCCGGAGACCGCCGGCGCCCTGATTCGCCAGCGATTTCGCTGGACGTTTGGCACGCTGCAATCTTTTTGGAAGCACAGCGACACACTGTTTCGCCCGAAGTACGGGACACTCGGCTGGATCGCGCTGCCGAACATTTTTGTATTTCAGCTCGTGCTGCCGCTGATCTCTCCGGTCATTGACCTGATGTTCTTCGGCTCGCTGCTGCTGTGGGGGCTCGCGCAGTTCCGCATTACAAAACTGCCGCAGCTTTGGACGGCGGCCGACGTCGAAAAATCCGTCATATTCTTCCTCGGCTTTTTGCTAATCGATGTCCTCACATGCGCCCTGGCCTTTGCCCTCGAGAAGAAAGAAGACTGGACGCTGCTCGTCCCTGTTCTCCTACAGCGCTTTTACTACCGCCAGTTGATGTACGTGGTGCTGTTCCGCTCCGTCAAGGAAGCCGTCAGCGGACGCCCGGTTGGCTGGCGCGGCGTCGAACCCGAACCGCCCCGCTCAGCGCCTGAACCGGTCCTGCATGGCCTGAACTGACTGCCTCTTAACGATATTTCGTATATTTTCAAACATTCCCCGGTTGTTGTACGATAGCCTTCTACCTGAGGAGGACCTCATGGCCATTACTTTCACCCTGAATGGAAAACCCCAGACAGTCGACGTCAGCCCGGACATGCCACTTCTGTGGGTGCTGCGCGACGTCCTGAACATGACCGGCACAAAATTCGGCTGCGGCATCGCCTTTTGCGGCGCTTGTACCGTGCACATCAACGGCGAAGCGACGCGCTCTTGCATCACGCAAATCTCCACGGTACAAGGGAAGAAAATTACGACCATCGAAGGAATCTCCGCGGACGGCAGCCATCCGGTGCAGAAAGCCTGGATCGAGGAAGACGTTCCGCAATGCGGCTATTGCCAGTCTGGGCAGATCATGTCCGCGGTAGCGCTGCTCTCAAAGAAACCCAAGCCCAGCGACGCCGACATCGACGATGCCATGAGCGGCAACATCTGCCGCTGCGGCACGTACCAGCGCATCCGCAAGGCCATTCATCGCGCGGCAGGCCAGCCCGCCACCACGGCATAAGCCTCCCGAAGTTTCACAAAATTCGCTCCAGGAGTCGGGCCATGGCAACTTATCTTTCCGCCGAGCCTCAAGTTCAGAACCGCCGAACTTTCCTGAAAGCCACCGCGGCAGGCGGTGTTGCTTTGCTGGTGGGATTTCATCTTCCGGCGAGCGCCGCCGATCCCGCGCAGGAGCAGGAAAAACCGCCAGTCAATCCGCTGAATGCCTGGGTACGCATCACTCCGGACAATCGCGTGACGCTCATTCTCGCGAAGTCCGAAATGGGCCAGGGCATCATGACCGCGCTGCCCATGATTCTCGCGGAAGAGCTGTGTCTCGACTGGAAGCAGGTCAGCATCGAGCAGGCGCCCACCAATCCCAAAATTTACGACCACGGAACGGGCGGGAGCGGCAGTGTGGCCGGTTCGTGGCTTCCATTGCGCCAGGCAGGGGCGGCTGCGCGCGAAATGCTGATTGCGGCGGCGGCGAAACGGTGGGAAGTCGGGACGGACACGTGCAAAGCGCAGAACGGGTACGTCGTGCATGGCCATCCCGAGCGGTCGTACAAGTACGGCGAGATTGTTGCGGACGCCGCGCTGCTGCCGATTCCCAACTTCAAGGATGTTCCGCTCAAAAACTCACGCGACTTCACCATTGTCGGGCACGATACGCATCGTTTCGAAGGCGCCTCCAAAGCCACCGGCACCGCGAAATTTGGCATTGATGCGCGTCCGGCTGGGCTGGTCTATGCCGTGATCGCGCGTTGCCCGGTGTTCTACGGAAAAGTTGTTTCGTTCGACGCCACGAAAGCGAAAGCCGTTCCCGGCGTGCGGGATGTCTTTGCGATTGAAATCAGCGGAAGAGGAGCCTCGACCACCGGCGGCGTGGCCGTTGTTGCGGATAATTCCTGGGCCGCCATGCAGGGACGCAAAGCGCTCGATGTGAAATGGGATGAAGGTGCTGCCGCGAACGAATCGAGCGAGGAGTTGCACAAGCAATTCGTGACGAACGCCGCCGCTGCGCCGGGGGAAGTCATCCGCAATGAAGGCGACGCCAATGCCGCTCTCGCTACGCAGCACATAAAAGTGGAAGCGGTTTACGAGTTGCCCTTCGCGGCGCACGCTTGCATGGAGCCGATGAACTGCACGGTGCACATTCAAGCGGACCGCGCGGAAGCGTGGGTGCCCACGCAAGCGCCGCAATGGGCGCAAGGCGTGATCGCCGAAGCCACGAAATTGCGGCCGGAAAAAGTGGAAGTACACACGCTGCTGATGGGCGGAGGTTTCGGCCGGCGGTATCAGGCGGATTTCGTGATGGAAGCGGCGCAAGTCGCCAAGAAAGTGGACAAGCCGGTGATGGTCGTGTGGACCCGCGAAGACGACATGCATCACGATTTCTACCGCCCGGCTTCGTACCACAAGTGCCAGGGCGTTGTGACAGAGGACGGCAACCTTGCCGCCTGGAAACATTTCCAGACTTCCACGTCCATCGCGGCCAAATGGGGCGCGAAAGGCGAAGAGAGCAAGGGACAAGGCGAATTCGGCACGGGGGCCACGGTTCCGTACAAATCGCCGAACCTGCGCATCGAGTACACGCTGGCACATTCCAGCGCGCCGCGCGCGTGGTGGCGTTCCGTGGAGCACTCCAGCAGCGGCTTTGTCGTGGAAAGTTTTGTCGACGAACTTGCCGCCGCGGTGGGGGTAGACGCGCTCGAATTCCGGCTCAAACTGCTGGGCGAGCCGCGCAAACTTCCTCAGTTCGGCGGAGGTCCGGATTCGCCGCCTCTGGATACGGCGCGCTTGAAAGCTGTCCTGCAGCTTGCCGCAGAAAAAGCGGGATGGGGCAAGCCTTTGCCGGACGGCGAAGGACGTGGCATCGCCTGCTTCTTCTGCTTCGAGAGTTACACCGCGGCTGTCGCGGAGGTTTCCGTGCGACCGCGCGACCTGAAAATAAAGCGTTTGGTTTGTGCGGTGGATTGCGGACGCGTGGTCAATCCGAGCGGCGTGCGCGCGCAAGTCGAAAGCGCGGCGATTTATGCGCTGACCGCGACGCTGAAGGACGCGATCACCGTGGACCGTGGCCGCGTTGTGCAATCCAACTTCAACGACTATCAGATGATGCGCATGAAGGAAGCACCGCCCGTCGAAGTTCATCTCGTGGCGAGCGAAGAACAGCCCACGGGCATCGGCGAGCCGACCGTTCCGGTCATTGCGCCCGCGCTCTGCAACGCGATTTTCAATGCCACGCGCTTATGGAAGCAGGACGTGAGGATTCGTCGCTTGCCCATTCGCAATGAAGATTTAGCCTGATAAGGAGCTTATGCCGACTCTCGAATTGCTGCCCCGCCGTGAATTCCTGAAGAAGAGCACCGCAGGCGCTGCTGGCCTGGTGATTGGTTTCTATCTGCCAAAGAAATCTGAAGCGCTCGCTGCCGCGCCTCCAGCGGCGCCCACGGCGATCAACGCCTGGGTGCGCATCGCGTCAGACGACAGCGTCACCATTCTCATCGACAAGGCGGAGATGGGCCAGGGCGTGACGACTTCTTTGTCGATGTTGCTCGCGGAAGAGCTTGAGCTCGATTGGAAGAAAATCAGGACGGAGTTCGCGCCTGCCGCGCCGCCTTATTTCAATCCCATTTTTGGCCTGCAAGGCACCGGCGGCAGCTGCAGTATTCGCGCTTCCTGGGAGCCACTGACAAAGGCCGGCGCGGCGGCCCGCGAAATGTTGATTTCCGCCGCCGCGAAAGAGTGGGGCGTGGAGGCTTCCAGTTGTCACGCGGAGAATGGCACGGTCATCCATTCTGCGACAAAGAAGACACTTGGCTACGGCGTTTTGGTGGAGGCGGCTGCGAAGCTTCCCGTACCGGATAAGCCTTCACTGAAAGATCCGAAAGATTACAAATTCATCGGCAAAGCGACGAAGCGTCTCGACACGCCGTCGAAGACTAACGGGACCGCGCAGTTTGGCATTGATGTGCGGCTGCCAAACATGCTGCATGCCGTCGTGGCGCGGTGCCCGGTGTTTGGCGGGAGCGTGAAGAGTTTTGACGGTGCGAAAGCCAAATCCGTCAGCGGCGTGAAGGACGTGGTGCAGATTCCGAATGGCGTTGCCGTCATCGCGGACAACACATGGTCCGCGATGCAAGGCCGCCGTGCGCTGCAAATCACCTGGGATGAAGGACCCAACGCAGCGAACTCCAGCGCCGCGATCAGCAAGCTCTACAAAGAACGCGCCGAAACGCCAGGCGCAATTGCGCGCAAGGACGGCGACGCGGACGCAGCTCTGGCCAGCGCCGCGAAAAAAGTCGAAGCCGCTTACGAAGTGCCGTTTCTCGCGCATGCCACGATGGAGCCGATGAACTGCGCCGCCGATGTGCGCGCTGACAGCTGCGATATTTATGCGCCGACGCAATTTCAAACCTTCGCGCAACTGACTGGAGCGAAAATCACGGGGCTGAAGCCGGAGCAGGTGCGCGTGCACACCACCTACCTCGGCGGAGGATTCGGCCGGCGCGCGGAGCAGGATTTCATCGCCGAAGCGGTGGCGCTGTCGAAGCTTCAAGGCGCGCCGGTGCAGGTGACGTGGTCGCGCGAAGACGACATGCAACACGATTTTTACCGCCCGGCCGCTTATACGAAGCTCACCGCGGGCCTCGGAGCCGACGGTTGGCCCGTCGCGTGGAAGAGCCGCATCGTCAGCCCTTCGATCATGTCGCGCTTTTTCCCCGGCTCCGTGAAAAACGGGCTGGACTCAACTTCGTTCGAAGGCGCTGCGGACATCAAATACGGCATTCCGAATTTCTTTTCGGACTATGTTTTGACAGAAGTTGGCATTCCGGTCGGCTTCTGGCGTTCCGTCGGAAATTCGCAGAACGGCTTTATCACGGAATGCTTTGTCGAGGAGCTGGCTAGGGCTGCGGGAAAAGATTCCTTCGAGTTTCGCCGCAAGCTCCTTGCTGACGCCCCTCGGCATCGCGGCGTTCTGGAACTTGCGGCGGCAAAAGCCGGTTGGGGCCAACCGCTGCCCGCGGGGCGCACGCGCGGAATCGCCATGGTGGAATCGTTCTCGAGTTATGTCGCGGAAGTTGCGGAAGTCAGCGTCAATCGCACTTCGGGAGAAGTGCGCGTGCATCGCGTGGTCTGCGCGGTGGACTGCGGCCGCGTGGTGAATCCGGACACGGTCAAGGCGCAGATGGAAGGCGCGATCTGTTACGGGCTGACCGCTGCTCTGAAGGGTTTGATCACCATCGATAAGGGCCGCGTGGTGCAAAGCAATTTCAGCGATTACGACATGGTGCGCATGAACGAAATGCCGCCGGTCGAGGTCTACATCGTGCCGAGCAATGAAGCTCCTGGCGGTTGCGGCGAGCCTGGCACACCTCCGATTGCACCCGCGGTGTGCAATGCGATTTTCGCGGCGACCGGCAAGCCAATCCGCCGCCTGCCCATCCGGCCTGAAGATTTCGCCTAGCCTCGCGCAACGCGAGCCCAACCCGCTGATACACTGCTTTCCTCCGAAATGACGACAATTTTCCATGTCTATGCGGCGGGAATCCTTGGAATTATTACGCTCGGGATCTGGCTGCATCTGTTTTTCGGCAGAGGCTGGTTTTGGCGCGTGAGAAAACTGGACGCCGACCACGACTCAATCCCAGCTCTAGACGAATGGCCCAGCGTGATCGCGGTCGTTCCCGCGCGCAATGAGGCGGAAACGATTGGCCAGGTGGTCACAAGCCTGGTCCTACAGGACTACCCGGGGAAATTTTCCGTTGTGATTGTGGATGATCACAGCGAGGACGCAACAGCGAGTATCGCGAAGCAGGTTTCGAACGAGAATGGCGCCGAAGCGCAGGTGCGTATCATCAATGCTTCTGAGTTGCCGGAGGGATGGACGGGAAAATTGTGGGCGCTCAACGAGGGCGTTGCGAGCACGCAAGTCTCGAGTGCAATGGCGGAAGCGCCGGCATTTTTTTGGTTCACGGACGCGGACGTAACGCATGCGCCGGACACGCTGCGGCGGCTCGTATCGCGGACGCAACGGGAGAATCTCGACCTCGCGTCGCTGATGGTGCTGCTCCGCGTCAGAACTCTGCCGGAACGCGCGCTGATTCCCGCGTTCCTTTATTTTTTCCTGATGCTCTATCCGCCGCAGTGGATTGCCGACGACGAACTGGATACCGCGGGGGCTGCCGGCGGATGCGTGCTGTTGAAACGCGAGGCGCTGGAGCGCATCGGCGGATTTGCAGCCATCCGCGGCCAAGTGATTGATGATTGCGCGCTGGCAAAGGCGGTCAAGCGAAGCGGCGGCCGCGTCTGGATGAGGCTCACGAGAAAAAGCATGAGCTTGCGAGCGTACCGCACCTTCGGCGAAATTCGCGATCTCGTCGCCAGAACGGCTTTTACGCAACTGCGTTATTCGCCGCTCCTGCTAGTCGGCATGCTCGTGGGAATGTTTTTGACTTACATTGCGCCCGTGATGCTGCTTTTCGCGCAGGATTCCTCGGCGAAAATCCTCGGCCTCATTGCGTGGTTCCTGATGTCCGTCTCTTTCCGCCCGACAGTCCGCTTTTATCGGCTGTCGCCGTTCTGGGCGCCGCTGCTGCCGCTCATCGCCGCATTCTATTCATACGCGACGTGGCTTTCCGCATTGCGCTACTGGCTCGGCCGAGGTGGCCAGTGGAAGGGCCGTGCTCAAGCACACGAAAAGGGCCAGCCTTCCGTATACTAAGGCGGATTTGCTGCGCGAAAGTTTGCAGGCGGAGAGATGCCCATAATCAAGTTTGCCTACGACGTCCCGCTCGAACAAACCATGGAGTTTGATTCCATTTATCCCAAGGGGCTCCAGTTTGCGCTTTCCGACAAAGAAACGCTTCGCAGCATGGCGGGCGGGATTTTTGTCTGGATGCTGGTGGATGGCGCGCTCGCAGGCGAGGCTTATGGCATTCCGATTTCGGAGTACGACGAACCGATTGAAGGACTGGGCGATCTCAGCGCCCAGGAAAAGCGGGATGCCATCTACTGCTACTCCAATACCATCCTTCCGGCGTTTCAGCGGCGCGGATTCGGAGACATTCTTAAGTCGCACTGGCTTGGGCTGGTGGTGAGCAAAGGTTTTAAAACCGTGTATGGCCATGCCCGTCCCGGCGCCAGCCAAGCGTTGAACGCCAAGTTCGGCGCGGTCTTTCTAGCCGAGTTTCCCGATTGGTACGGCACTGGCGAGACATATAAAATGTACCGGCTCGACCTGGAGGGGACTCACTAACGGAAGGAAAAAAACTTCCAGAACGCCGGATGGCGGGCGCTTCCCGGCCGAGACTTGAATCGGAACCGGATGTCCATGCTGACTTGTTACGCGTTACGAGGTATGCTCTCGTCGTGATTTCGATTAAGCACAAATTCGTTTTGGCTCGAATCGCACTTTTTGCGACGCTCTGCTTTATGGTAACGGCGCACGCGCAGCAACCTGCGGCTTCGCCCGCCGCAGCCGCGCCCTCGGACCAACTGCGCGTTTCGGCATACACGAAGCACGAAGACCTGGTGCTGAAGCCGGCCGATTTCAAGGCGCTCCCGCACGTGACGATCACTGTGCATAACGAGCATGCGAACGCGGACGAAACGTACTCGGGCGCACGAGTCTCCGATTTGCTTGCGAAACTGGGAGCGCCGCTGGGACACGATTTGCGCGGAGCGGCTCTCGGCGGCTACATCGTCGCGACTGGTTCGGACGGATACGTCGCTGTGATTGCTCTCGCCGAAGTGGATACGACTTTTCATTCCGGGGAAATAATCGTTGCGGACACGCTGAACGGCCAGCCCCTCGATGCAAAATCCGGGGCATTTAAGCTTGTGGTGACCGAAGACAAGCGCCCCGCCCGCTGGGTGCGCAACCTCGTCAGCATCGAACTCAAATCTGCAAAATAGCACCCGCGCCGATCGGACAATTATTACCGGTGCATTGCCTGCCGGAGCGCTCCAGCGTATATTGACGTGCGTTTCGGAACGCCGACGCGAGCTTCCGAAGATCGTTATTCAAAGCTGTAGTGGAGGGTTTGTGAAGAGACTGTCTGTCTGTTTTCTGTTTCTTATCTTGGTGGCGGCGATGCCGTCTCCCGCGCAGTCCCCGGGACTCTCCGAAATGTACGCGCAAATCCGCGCCGAAGAGACAAACAATTCCAGGATCATGTGGATCATTCATGAAATCGCCGACGTCTACGGCCCGCGCGTGACCGGCACTCCGAACCTGAAGGCCGCCGACGATTGGGCGGTCAAGACGATGACCTCGTGGGGTCTCGCGAACGCACATCTCGAGCCATGGACCTTTCAGCCGCCGAGCGCGGCCACTCCGGTACCCGGCTGGGAGAACATGGAACTCCTCGTGGAAGCCGTCGCTCCGTTTCATGGCCAACTCATGGTCCAGCCGCTGGCGTGGACACCGAGCACGAGCGGAGTCGTCGCAGCAAAGGTAGTGATGATCCAGCCGCCGGGACTCGCGCCGCCGACCGGCGCAGGATTTAACTTCTTTGGAGGCGCGCCGCCTCCACCGGAACCGAAGTGGGCTTCCCCTCCGATGCCGCCGGCAGCAAAGCCCGCGGAAGCGAAACAGCCGACGCAAGCGGAGCTCGATGCGTATTTGAATTCCGTGAAGGACTGGGTCCACGGATCGATCGTGTTGGTCGGGAAGCATGTGGAGGTCGCGGAAGACATGAATCCCGCGCCCATGCGCCGTCCCGAAGACGAATGGAAGTCGCGCTTTGATGCCAAGAATCCGCGTCCGTTCCGCTTTCCCGAACAGCCCAAGCTGCCGGAAGGGCAGTTGACGCGCCAGGAAGTTTCCCGCCAGGTGGACCAGTTCCTGGTGGATAACGGCGCGCTGGTGCGCATCAACGATGCCGGCCGCGCGCACGGAATCATCATCGCACAGCAAAATGGCACCTACGATTGGACACGAGCGGTCCCGACGCTCGTGATGCGCAACGAGGATTATGGACGTATTTCGCGAATACTGAATGACGGATCCGCATTGTCCCTTCGCGTCAACATCCAGAACAAGGAGTATCCCGAAGGAACAACCTCTTTCAACGCAATCGGTGAAATTCCCGGGACCGACAAAAAAGATGAGATCGTGATGCTCGGCGGCCACTACGATTCCTGGCACGATGCCACCGGCGCCACCGACAACGGCATCGGCTCCTCGATGATGCTCGAAGCAGTGCGCATTCTCACGGCGCTGCACATCAAGCCGCGGAGAACTATTCGCGTAGCGCTGTGGAGCGGCGAGGAAGAAGGACTACTCGGCTCGCTGGCTTACGTGCAACAGCACTTCGGCAGCTTTGAAAGTCCAAAACCGGAATTCGCGAAACTCGATGCGTACTTCAACATCGATTCCGGCACCGGAAAGCCGCGCGGCGCGGGCGTCTTTGGACCGCCAAGCTCCGCCGATCTGATTCGCGAAGCCATGATGCCGTTCGCCGACTGGGGTTTCACGGGAGTCACTGCCAGCGACAGCCGCCGCACCGGCGGTACCGACAGCACTTCCTTCAACAACGCCGGACTGCCCGGCATTGGACTCGCGCAGGATCCCTTCGACTACGGTTCGTTTACGCATCACACGAACCTCGACACGTACGAGCGAATTTACGAAGAAGACGTGAGAGAAGGCGCCGTCGAGATTGCGTCGGCGATCTACGCACTGGCCATGGCGGAGGATATGGTGCCACGCTTCAAGCCGGAAGAGATGCCGAAGCCCGTGCCGGAGCCTGCCCCCGGTTCGCAAGCGACGCAAGTGCGCCACGTGCCGGCAAACTGAAACGGCGAAAATCGCGTAGGGTCAACCTTCTGAGGTCGACCCTTCCCGATTCGCAGCTCCTATTGCGTCACGGCGAAGTCAGCGTGCAGCGTCGCGTCGGAATTTCCGCCAACCCAAACGTCAAACTTGGCGGACTCTTCGACCCAATCTTTCTTCGCCGTGCTCCAATAACTCAATTCGTCTTTCCCAAGTGAAAAATGAACGGTCTTTTTTTCGTGCGCGGCCAGCGTCACGCGCTCGAATCCTTTCAGCTCGCGCACCGGGCGCGACGTGCTGCCGTATTGCTGATGAATGTAGAGCTGTGCGACTTCATCAGCGGTGGAAGTGCCGGTGTTTTCGACGTCGATGGTCACGTCCATGCTGTCTCCAGGCTTGATCTCCGTCTCGCTCAACTTCAAATTGGAAAATTGGAACGTGGAGTAGCTCAAGCCGTAACCGAACGGATAGAGCGGCGTGCTCTCTTCGTCCCAATAGCGATTGCCCTGGGCTTCCGGAGCTTGCGTCGTGTTGTGCGCGTAGTAGGTCGAAATCTGGCCGATGTCGCGCGGCCACGTAAGGGGCAGCTTGCCCCCGGGCACGGCGTCGCCAAAAAGAAGATTTGCGATTGCGTTGCCACCTTGCGTGCCCGGATACCAGGCATCCAGAATCGCGGGAACGTGCTGCGCGGCCCACTTGATGTTGAGAGGACGCCCGTTCAGAAGCACGAGCACGACGGGCTTGCCGGTCGCAGCCACGGCTTCGAGCAGTTGCTCTTCGCGTCCGGGGAGATCGAGCGATTCGCGCGAGGCCGCCTCGCCGCTCATGTTTTGCGCTTCACCGAGAACCAGAACGGTCAGATCGGATGAGCTTGCCAGGCCCGTGGCCTTGGAGAATTCCTCCTTGGCTTGTTGCTCGGTCCACACAGGCAGCGGCTTCAGGTGAAAGAAATCGTCGAAGAAAGACTTGAACGTTCGGCCGATCTGTACGCCAGGCGCATAAGAGATTTCGGCCTGCGAACCCAGCTTGTTTTTCAACCCGGCGAGCACCGTCACGGTCTCCGGAAGGTCCTGCTTGAACGTCCAGGGGCCAATGGTATCCATTGGAGAATCGCCAAGCGGGCCGATGACCGCGATCTTTTTGTAGCGGGTCTTGCTGAGCGGAAGGAGTTTGTGTTCATTGCGAAGAAGTACGGCGGTGCGTTCGGCGACGAGTCGGGCCGCGACGCGATGTTCCGGTGTCGCGAGAATTTGCTTCGAGCGGGCTTCGTCCACGTAAGGATGCTCGAATAGGCCCAACCGGATTTTCGTTTCAAGAATGGGCCGTGCTGCTTCTTCAATCTCCTGCGCGGTGATATCACCGCGTTCGACAGCGGCAGCAAGGCTTTTTGAATACGCCGTAAAACCGAGGGCCATCTCCATATTGACGCCGGCCTTGAACGCATAAAGCCCCGCCTGATAGGTGTCCTTTGCATAGCCGTGATTCTGAAGACTCTTCACGGAGTTTGCGTCGCTAACGACAAATCCAGTAAATTTCCATTGATCGCGGAGCACGTCGCGGAGAAGCCAGCGATTTCCGGTCGCCGGCACATCGTTCAAATCCAGATAGGCGCTCATCGCGGAGCCGATGCCCGCTTTCACCGCCGCGTGAAACGGTGCGAGGTAGACGTTGTAGAACAAAGTATCGGGAATGTACGCCTCGTCGTAGTCGCGCCCGCCGATCGCGGCGCCGTAGCCCGCGAAATGTTTCATGCACGCCAGAACGTGATCGGGTGCGCCGATGTACTCGCCCTGAAATCCGCGCACCTGGGCCGCAGCCATCGCCGAGCCGAGATAAGGGTCTTCTCCCGCGCCTTCGACAATGCGGCCCCAGCGCGGATCACGCGCGATATCCAGCATGGGTGCGAATGCCCAGTGGATGCCGACGGAGCGGGCTTCTTTCGCCGCAATGGTTTGCGCTTTGGCCGCTGCGGAAGGATCCCACGATGCCGCCATGGCAATCGGCACAGGAAAAATAGTGCGGAATCCGTGGATTACGTCGAACCCAAAGATGAGCGGAATGTGCATGCGAGTCTGGTCCACGGCTAGATGCTGGAGGCGATTGGTTTCGGCTGGATCGGTGACAAAGAGCACCGATCCCAGCTGCCCTTTGGAGACTGCTTCATCAATCGTTTTCTGCGGCTCGAACTCGAAGAGCTGGCTGAGCTGCCCGATTTTTTCCGCCAGCGTCATCTGCTGAAGCAGCGCGTCAGCTCGCTGGCGCACGGCTTGATCGTCCGGCGGCGTGACGCCAGAACTTTGAGAGAAAGCGAGCGGAGCGCAAGCAATGGCGACTACTATCGCTCCGACGAGAATTCTCCGCGCGACCATTGCGGAAGAAGTGTGGGCGATTATCGTTTTCATGTGCGGCCTCTCAAAAGAACGGGTCATCCTATCGGAATTGTGCGGTGTGAAGCCAGCCGAAAGAACGCCGCGCGTGAAAAAGCAGGAACCTCTGGCGAAATGAAATGATGACGAATTACAGCCGAAGGGCGGATAGAATGCCGAACGGAGGCGCCATGTCGAAGACGCGCAGAGAATCTTTGACAAGCACTTCGCTCGGATTCATCGGAGCGGCGGTTGCTGGAACGGGCCAGCAACAAAAACCAAGCGAGCCGCCGGCCGGCGAACCGTGCCTCCGCGGTGGACGTGCCCGGTCTGTTTTGTCAGGGATGCACCCGGTCCGCACCCGCGAATTGGGGATCCCTCCCCCCCGGTTTCTCATAAGTGTTCATTCTAAAGGGAGATAAAGTCCTTTGTTTTGATACAGTTTTAGAAGTGTTCATTCTAAAGAGTTTAGGTGTTTTTCGAGCATTGAAGACGGTGGAGTTTATGAATGAAGGCGGGGTGGCAGGATAGACCAGTCGCGGAGGCAACGCGGTGACTCCTTTCTCCTCCGCAGCTTAATAACACCACCAGTATAGCATACATTTGTTTATTGTCAAGTACAATTTGTAAGTGGAGTGTTTCGTGCGGGTTAGCGAGCGACGGGGTCGGCTGGAGCCGGGAAAAAAGAAAAGGCGCGGCGCGGGTGTAAAGACAAAGAAGCAAACTCTGCAGAGGGAGTAATGTTGCCCGAACCGCCGTAGGGAAACCAGCGCGGCAGTGCCGGTAGCAAGGACTCCGGCCGAAGGGCAAGGAAGTGTGCGGAGCAATCCACGTAAAGCACCTGATTTCTTGCTGCAAGCTCGCCGCAGTCTACGGATGCCCTTCGCGCGCCGCCCCGATGCGATCGAGCATGGGTTTAATTTCCGGGTTCGACATGAACAGCTTCCAGATTAGCCCGCTGCGGTAGTTCTCGATCATCACGGTGATGGGCGCCTGATTCAGACCCATGTAAATGGGCGAATACCAATCGGCATCGGGGTTGAAAGCGTCGCGAGGGCCGTAAACACCCCAAACGCGGTCGCCAAGGTCGCGGTAATAATGCTTCAGTGCCGCCATCGAGGCCTCGGGCGTATAAGGAAAAGATGCCAGCGCTCCGGTAGGAGTGATGTCGCCCACATCATCTCTAAGGTCGGGAGCCTGGGGCACGTAGCCCTTTGGTCCGTCGCTAGCGGTCAAACCCCACGCGTTCGGCCCGTACCCTTTGTGATGCTTGGGGTTTTCCGTGGCATACGCAAGGTTGATGCGGGCGATATTGCGGTTGTTCTCGAAATAATTTGTATAGCGATCGGTCAGCGCGTGAGGATCGAATCCCAGGAAGGAGTAATGGGTGAAGAAAAGCGGGCCGCCGCTGCCAACGCCAACATCGAGCTTGATGCCGAAGTAGGTTTGGCCGTTCGCGTAGTGATCGCCGTCGGTGGTTCCGCCCCAGCCGCTGCGGTATTTCACGGCGGCATCCGATTGCCCGGCCCAGCCGGAATAATAAAGATCGGCGGGGACAGGATGAGTTGGCGAAGCGATGGCGAGCAGGTAGACGATCATCACTTCGTTCCAGCCAGTGAGGCGGTGGTTGATGTGCGCGGCCCAGTTCGCGGACCAGTGCCAGAAGAGAGCATCCATGTCCGGTTCGCGGCGGTACCAATCCCATTCGACGGCTTCCCAGAGAGGGGTGATGCGCGCGTAAAGTTTTTGTTCCGCGCCGGTCGAGCCGTGGAAATACTGGCGCGCGGCCAGCAGTCCTTCCATGAGAAACGCGGTTTCGACCAGGTCGCCGCCGTCGTCGTACATGCCGAAAAGCGGAATGGTCTGCGCGGTGCTTCCATTCATGAAGTGGGACCACACACCGTGGTAGCGCGGAGCTTTTTCGAGGAAGGTCACAATTTTTGTGAGTCGCTGCAATCCCTGCTGGCGCGTGATGAAGCCGCGGTCAACGCCGGTGACGAGCGCCATGATGCCAAAGCCGCTTGCGCCGGTGGCGACGATGCGGTCGTCGCCGGGAATGTTTTCCAGCGCCATTCCGGCGTCGGGATGCGCGCCGTCCCAGTAATAGCGGAAGCAGGCTTCCTGCACCATGGCGAGCAATTCGTCGTCGGTCAGTTCGCGCGTGGCCGCGCTCGCTTCCGTGGACAACGGGGACTCGAGATACGAGCGGCTTGATGCGGCAACCTTGTAAAACGCTTTTTGGCCGGGCTTGCCAAGAAAGTCCGCGTAACGTGTGATTCCGGGTTCTTGAATGCCGATGGGCTTGAAATTCTTGCCGTCGAAGGAACGGTAGATGACGTAGCGTTCGAGACTCTTGCTCGAGACGCGGTCCCAGGAGATGTCGATGTGGCGTTCAAATCCTTTTGCGTTCACGTTTTGGGGCGCGAGGAGGGCTGCCGGTTTCGGTGACGAATCGAGATCCGAAGCGAAGTCGATTTTGATTTCGTCGAGGAGGAGAGTATGCGGCTTCGCATCGGAAGAACTTTGGTTCAAGGTGATGCTTTTCAGCCTGTGCGCATCGAGCGGATGAATGGAGGCAGTGACAAATTGATTCAGCGGAATCTTTACCTGGACCCACTTATTCGCGGGAATGCCGGCGGCGAATTTTCCGAGCGGGAGCGGCGCGGAAAAGTCTTCGAGGTCGTCGGAAAGTCTGAGCATGGGCAGATCCGCGGCGGAAATCGCTTGCGGTGAATAGAGCCACAAGAGCAGCGTGTCGCCGAGAAACGTTGGCTGGCGATTCCTGAAGTCCACAACGCGGATGGTTGTTTCCCAGCCGCCGTTCGGACTGGAGAGCCATTCGACGTGCAGGGCATTTGGAGGAGTAAAGAAGATGCTGGCTTCCACGGGGAGCCTGCCGTTTTCCAGTTTGAGCGAACTGGGCGGCGAGACGTGTCCGGAGCTGTAGAAATAGGAGTCTGTGTTGAGGCTGTTGTCGAAAAAGACGTGCTGGTAATAGTTCGTGTCCGCCGGAAGGGAAAGCGGAAGGAGCAGAGCGAGGGCTTCCACGGCAAGGAGAGCCAATAGAGCGAACACAAATTTAGGTAGTGGCGCCGAAAGCGAGCTGTGTTTTGGGCTGCAAGGTCTTCGCGTATTCATTTGTCGCTCCCGGCTAATTGAATAGCCCTTGCAGTTCGCCCAGCCGATAAAAGTATGGACCGGCCTGGGGGGCGGGAAGGGCCGGGAATGAGGTAGTGAAACATACGTTTCCAAAAACAAGCATCGAGATTAAGAATCGTTGACATTCAAAAAGGGGATGATTATACTCCCGAAAACTGTTAGTTAACCGATTTAGCTCGGGGTGCACCGCCTGTCGGAACAAAGAGGGGGAGGAAATACCATGAATTTCTTTAAGTTGTCCCTGCGTGCGGTGGGGATGTTCGCGTGCTTGACCGTACTTGTTTGCGCGGCGCAGGCGCAGTACCGGGCGTCGATCCAGGGAGTCGTGACTGATCCACAAGGAGCGGCGGTTACGGGAGCTACAGTCACACTGAAAAATCTGGAAACTGGCCAAACTCAGAAAGCAACTACGAACGATAGCGGAATTTATAACTTCAACGGTCTTCCCCCGAGCCCCTACACGATCACGATCGAAAAAGCGGGCTTCAAGAAGAAGGTCCTCGAAAATGTCGGCGTGATTGCAGAACAGGCGAACGCCGTCAATATCGCGCTGGAAATCGGGCAAATCACGGATAGTGTCACGGTCAACGGCGATTCGACTCCTCTCATTGACACGGAGACCTCGAACCTCCAGGGGACGGTAACCTCCGATGAAATCCAGAAACTGCCATCCTTTGGCCGCGACCCCTTTCAGTTGCTGCAACTCGCGCCCGGAGCGTTTGGTGACGGTGCGCAATCGGCTGGCGGCGGAACGTCGAATCTGCCGGCGACGACCATCGGCGGGACCGGCGGCACGGACGGTATTTTCAAGACCGAAAACGGCGGGCAGATTGTGGCCGGCGGCGCGCGCAACGGTGAAAACAACTACACCATCGACGGTGTAGGAATGACGAGCGTCTCGTGGGGAGGCGCGGCGGTTGTCACACCCGGCGAGGATTCGATCAAGGAAGTCAAAATTGTTACCGACAACTACGACGCCGAGTACGGCCGTTATCTCGGAGCCCAGGTACAGATCATCTCGCAGAACGGCACCAACCAATATCACGGCAGCCTCTTCTTTAAGGCGCATCGTCCAGGTCTGGACGCCTTCACAAAATACAACGGATATAACAGCGACTTGGCGGGTTGCACGGCGCCCTGCGGCAACGTGAAGGATGACGGGCGGTTCAATGATTTTGGAGGGACCGTCGGGGGCCCGATTCTTCACAACAAGCTGTTTGCCTTTTTTTCTTACGAGACACTTCGGAACAACCAGGCAGGGATCACGCAAGGAGGCTGGTATGAGACTGCGGCCTTCCGTGCGCTCGCGCCGTCTGGCAGCAATGCGGCCAAGTACCTGTCTTTCCCGGGTGTGGCTCCCTCGACTGGTACGGTTGTGGCCGCGGCAGCGCCAGGCGCCCCGCTAAGTTGCTTAGCTGTTGGTCTCACAGAGGACGTCAACTGCATAACCGTGCCGGGACAAGGCTTGAATCTCGGTAGTCCTCTGACGGCAGCTCTTGGGACACCGGATGCCGGGTTTACAAGTCCCACCAATCCCGGCACGGGCGGCAATGGCTCTGGCGGGCCAGGCAATCTGAACCCCGCTGTGGCAGACGTCGCATTTATAAGCGGCATCGATAGTCCCAGCCAGAACACGCAAGTTCAGTACAACGGGCGACTCGATTTTAACGCCACGAGCAGAGACCTGATCGCCTTCAGTATTTACTACGTACCTGTGTCCAGCACTTCCATTAATGATTTCAATGGAGATAGCATACGTGAGATGGACCTTTTCAACCACTCCGTGATCAACGAAGCCGAAACGGCGCTCTGGGATCACACCTTTTCGCCGACTTTGGTCAACGAAGTACGCCTGAATGCCGCAGGCTGGCGCTGGAAAGACCTGGAGCTCAACCCTGACAGCCCTTGGGGCTTGCCGCCGATTGTGATCAACAGGCTCGGCACCAACCTGCCCACAGCCGGATTCGGCATTGGCACACCCGGCACCTTTGATCAGTGGACGTATGGTCTGAAGGATGTGCTGACCAAGGTCCACGGCGCGCACACGATGAAAATGGGCGGAGAAGTTACGCGCCTGCTCTTTGTGGATGACGCTCCGTGGAACGCGCGCCCCCAATACAATTTTAATAGCCTCTGGGACTTCCTGAACGACGCTCCGGTAACAGAGTTGGCGACATTCAATCCGACGACCGGCGTACCCACCGATTTCCGGAAGGACACGCGCTCAAACCTTTACGGATTTTTCTTTCAAGACAATTACAAGGTGAGGTCCAACCTAACCGTGACGCTCGGACTGCGCTGGGAGTATTTCGGGCCCATCTCCGACAAGAACGGCCACCTGGCTTCGGTCGAACTCGGCCAGGGAGCCGACGTACTCTCAGGAGTGCATGTGCGTGTCGGTGGAAATCTTTACAACGCGCAAAAGGGCAACTTTGGTCCGCAGCTTGGATTTGCCTGGAGCCCTGGCGGAGGCATTTGGGGCCATGATTTCAAAAGCAGGCTAGTCATCCGGGGCGGGATTGGTATCGCCTATAACGGCGAGGACGAAGCTACTTCTTTGAACGGCCGGAACAACCCGCCGTTCCTTTCTTCCACTCCTACGCTGACCAATCCTCAGAATATAAACTGCCTCGACGGAGGAACACCTACCTGCCCGATTGCTTATGCGAATACCTTCCCAGCGGATGTGCACTCCTTCGTTGGCTATGGAGCCAATCCGCAGACCATCGAAACGTTCGATCCGGCGACAAACTTGCCGATCCCTGGCGCGAACTTTTCTCCCATCTCGCTGACCGGTTATCCATCTACCTGGGATACGACCTACACGTATCACTACACGCTGGGAGCCGAATACGACCTTGGCCACCAGTGGGTCGCGTCGGTGGGCTATCAGGGCAGCACCACCCGCCACCTGACCCGGCAATACAACCTGTATGACGTGCTCGGTGCGGAGGGTTTTGCCTTCAACCCGGTGGTCACGGGCTTGGACTACTTTGCCAACGATGGCTCGGCGAGGTACAACGCGCTGCTGTTGGAACTGAATCACCGGTTCAGCCAGTCCTTCCAAGTCGACGCACAATACCGGTATGCCAGCACCATTGACACAGGCTCGAACGAATATGCAGGCGGGGTCTACCAATTCAATCTGGGGGCGGGCAATTTTGCGCCAGCGGACTATGATGTGAGGAATTCCTTCAAGGTCTATGGCGTGTGGTCTCCGAACCTATTCCACGGCAGCCAAAACTGGATGGAGAAGGTCGCTGGGGGCTGGACTCTCAGCGGAATTCTCAATGCACACACGGGCTTTCCCTGGACGCCTTCGTACAACTTGGACAGCGATTATCCCGCCAACGGCGGCGTTGATCCTTTGTTCAGCCTTGGACCCTTCGCTGGCGGCTCGTCCAGTGCGGCTGGCCTCGGTTCTATCCTGCCGACAGCCTATCTGGGAGGGTTCCACCCCAATTACCGAAGCAGCGCAGTGGAGGCCAATGGCGGCGCGGCTTTCTTCCAGCAACCGGGTGTTACGCCTGGAACGCTGTTTACCTGCCTCTTCCCGAATCCGCCAGTAGCGCAGTGCCCGGCGGGCCAGGAAGCGTTGGGGCCAATTCCGCCGGCGCCGGGAATCGGGCGTAACTCCTTCCGAGGTCCCGGATACTTCGACATAGACGCGACACTCAGCAAGTCCTTCGGCTTACCGAGGATGCGAGTGCTTGGCGAGAACGCTAAAATCGAGTTCCGCGCCAACTTCTACAACCTATTCAACAAGTTGAACTTGACGAACCCTCAGACGGAAATCTTTAACCCGCATTTCGGCGAGGCGCAGAGCGCACTCGGCTCGCGCACGATCGAGATGCAAGCACGGTTTAACTTCTAACCCCCAAACGGCCCGTCGAGGCGGCCGGAGTTTTACACGTCACGAAGCCGTCAGCTTCCGGTAAGCAGAACCGGAGGTTGACGGCTCCGTCGTTTAGTCACCATAATTTGAAGGGGCCACGCCATTTTTCCGCCACGCAATCGCCACGGTGTTTTCCGCCGCCTTGCCAGTAGAGGGCTTTCGCTAATCGTGCTCGCCGCGTTGTGGCTCGCCGTGACGCCGTTTGCGCCGGCGGCGCAGACGCGGCAGCCCGCACTTGCGGATTTCAAAACACTGGCGGAGCAGGCTGAACAAGCCAGCCAGCAGGATCACCTGGATGAGTCGATTGCACTTTATCGCAAGGCGCTGGGCTTGCGGCCTGGGTGGGCGGATGGGTGGTGGTCGCTTGGGACGATTCGCTACGATCGCAGCGAGTACAAGGAGGCGGCGATTGCGTTCCAGAAAGTTATCGCGTTGCAGCCGGGGAAGGGCAGCCCGCGCGTGATGCTGGGGCTGTGCGAGTTTGAGCTTGGGGACGACGACGCGGCGCTGCAGCACATTGAAGAAGGAAAACAGATCGGGCTGAATCCGGATGAGCAGTTTCAGCAGGTGATGCTGTACCACGAAGGAGTTTTGCTGGCGAGAAGAGGCAAGTTCAACAGCGCGGGCGAGGTATTCAGCGAGTTGAGCAAGTCGGGAGTCCAGAGCGAGGAGCTGACGCTGGCGCTTGGGATGACCGCGCTGCGGAGGCTGCCCAAAGATTTGCCGGCGGAGGGGACGCCGGGACGGGACGTGGTGCGGCGCGCGGGCCTCGCGGAAGGGCTTGCTGCCGCGAAAAAGTTTGACGAGGCAAAACAGGGATACGCCAGCCTGGTGGGCGACTATCCGGACTTCCCTAATGTTCATTACGCGCAGGGGCGATTTTTGCTCGCGTTGGGAGAGGTGGATGCAGCGGTGGCGGCGTTTCAGATGGAACTGACAAATTCGCCGCAAAATATTCCGGCGCGGCTGCAGATTGCGGCGGCGCGCTACCGGCTGGATTCGAATGAGGGTTTGAAGTACGCGAAAGAGGCGGTGGAGCTCGATCCGAAAGAGCCGTTTGGACATTACTTGCTGGGGCTGCTGTATCTGGATACGGGAGATTTTTCTTCGGCGATTTCGGAACTGGAGATTGCCAAGCGCTCGTATGCAAAGATTCCGGATGTTTACTTCGCGCTCGGGAACGCTTACGCGCGGGCGGGGCGGAAGCAGGAGGCGGCGCAGGCGCGGGCGGTTTTTAAGCGGCTGAATGCGGAGAGCAAGAAGGAAAGCATCGACGTGAGCAAGGGTGAAGGTGCTTCTGGAGCGGCACCGGGACAAGCCGGCGCGAAGACTCCGCCGAAAAACCCTGAGTGACGGAAAGAATGATGCGTTGCAAACTGATTGCGGGGTTGGTCTGCGCTGGCGTTGCGGCCGCGGGCGTCGTGACTGCGCGGCCGCAGAAGTATGTCGGTGCGGGGCTTGAGGCGAGGACTCAGGAATCTCAGCAAAAAGTCGAGACCTCGATGGCTACCGACGAGCGGCTGGAAGGTGCGGGATGGTGGCCTAGGAAGCGGTCGGCTTCTTTGCACGAATTTGCGGGAACTGCGGAGTGCGCGCGGTGCCACGCGGAGAAGACGGCTTCGCAACTTAAGACTCCGATGGCGCGGGCGGCGGCGACTGGTGCGGATTCGCAAGTGTTGCGCGAGCACGAAAAGATTTCGCGGCAACTGGGTGCTTACCGTTACGCGATCACCCGTGAAGGGCCGGGGGGTGTTTATTCCGTTAGCGATGGGTCTGCGTCTATTTCAGAACCGCTGGCGTGGGCTTTTGGTTTGGGAAATAAGGGGCAGACGTATGTGTACGAGCGTGGCGGACAGTTTTATGAGAGCCGGATGAGTTTTTATACGAGCTTGCAGGGGCTCGATCTGACGACGGGCCATGCGAGCGACACGCCGAGGAATCTTGCTGACGCGTTGGGGCGGGTCCTGGATCGCGAGACGGTGCAACGGTGTTTTGGTTGCCATACGACCGCTGCCACGACGACGGCGGGATTTGATACTGCGCGGCTTACACCGGGAGTGGACTGCGAGGCGTGCCACGGGCCCGGTGCGAAACATGCTGAGCTGATGGACGAGGAAAAGAACGCGGAGGGGCGGCTGGCGATTTTCAATCCGGGGCAGCTTGGGGCGGTGGTGCAGGTGGACTTTTGCGGGGCTTGCCATCGGACCTTGAACGACGTTTATGAGATGGGCGTCCGCGGCGTGGCCAACGTACGGTTTCAACCTTATCGTCTGGAGAACAGCAAATGCTGGGGCGACGGGGATGCGCGGCTCGCCTGCGTTGCGTGCCACGACCCGCACAAGCAGCTCAGCCACGATGACGGAAGCTATGACGCGAAGTGCCTGGCGTGCCACGTTACGACGGCGGCGGTGAAAACCTCGCGCGAGCATCCTGGGAAGGCTTGTCCGGTGGCGAAGAAAGATTGCGTCACGTGCCACATGCCGCGCGTGCAGTTGCCGAGCATGCATGCGCCGTTTGTCGATCATCGGATTCGCATTGTGCGGGCGAAGCCGAGTTATCCGGACTAGGTTTGGGAGGCGTTTCTGAATGACAGCCCGGAGAAAATCTTCATGAGCGGATTGTCGCGGCGCGAATTGTTGCGACTCCTTAGCGCAGCGCCCGCGGTGTGCAGTGGAATTGCTTTCTCGGAAGATTCGCAAAATGCAGGCGGCGGGCTTTTCGAGCGCGTGCCTTCTTCCGCGAGCGGGATTAGCTGGAAGCATGAGAATGGGCGATCGGCGGAATATTATTTGCCTGAGACGACCGGGGCGGGTTGCGCGTTTCTGGATTACGACAACGACGGGTGGATGGACATTTACCTGGTGAACAGCGGGAAGTGCGATTTCTTTGACCCGCAGCCGGCGCTGCGCAATGCGCTGTACCACAACAATCGGGATGGGACGTTTACCGACGTAACGGAGAAGGCTGGAGTTGCAGGCGGCGGTTATGGGATGGGCGTGGCTGTCGGCGATTACGATGGGGACGGCTGGCCGGATTTGTACGTCACGCAGTATGGGCGGAGCATTCTTTATCACAACAATCGCGACGGAACGTTTAGCGATGTTACGGAGCGCGCGCGGGTGGCGGCGCCCGGATGGGCTTCGAGCGCGGTGTGGTTTGATTACGATAATGATGGGCGGCTGGATTTGTTTGTGTGCCGGTTTGTGGAGTTCGATAAATCCAAGAATAAATTTTGCGGGAATGAAAAGACGGGGGAGCGGTATTACTGCATTCCGCGGGTGTATCCGCCGGCGCGCAGCTGGTTGTTTCATAACAATGGCGACGGAACGTTTGCGGACGTGAGCATGGAATCGGGGATTGGCAAAGCGCTTGGGAAGGCGTGGGGAGTGGTGGCGACGGACGTTAATAACGATGGGTGGATGGATTTGCTGGTGGCGAATGATACCGTGGCCAATTTTTTGTTTGCGAATCGCGGGCACGGGAAATTTCAGGAGATTGGGCTGGAGGCGGGTGTTGCGTACAGCCAGGATGGGCGGGCGCGCTCGGGGATGGGGGTGGATTCTGCGGACTACGACCAGGATGGATCGCAGGACTTGTTTGTAACCAATGTGGACCAGGAAATGTATTCGCTCTACCACAACCATCATGACGAGACTTTTGACGATGTCGCGGGAACCATGGGGATCGGCGGGACGACGCGCTTGATGAGCGGATGGGGAGTGAAGTTTTTCGATTATGACAACGATGGAAACGTGGATTTGTTCATCGCCAACGGGCATCCCGACGACAGAGTTGAGGAGCACACGAACAACGTGGCATATCGCGAGCCGTTGCTGCTGTTTCACAATAGCGGAAAGGCGTTTCAGAATGTGAGCGCGACTGCCGGGCCTGTTTTCGCGGAGAATTTCGCGGCGCGCGGTTTGGCTATCGGAGATTTTGATAATGACGGGGCGATTGATGCGCTGGTAAGCGTGAATAACGGGGCGCCGGTGCTGCTGAAAAATAATGCCGCGCAGGGAAATCATTGGCTTGGAGTGCGGCTGATTGGAAAGCGGGCAAATCCGGATGCGATTGGCGCTCGGATTACCTGGCAAGCGGGGGACCTGAAGCGCAGCCGGCTGAAAACGGGCGGGGGGAGTTATCTTTCGGCGCATGATCCGCGGGAGGTGCTGGGGATTGGGAATCAGAGGAAGATAGATCGATTGGAGATTCGGTGGCCGCAGCCTAGCGGGCGCGTTGAGATTTTCACGGAGCTGCCGGTGGATCGTTACATAACAATTGTGGAAGGCGCTGGGATCAAGTGAGTTCTCGCGGCTGCGCCTAGCTTGTTGACCTCGCGCTACGTTGCTTGAAATCCTGCCAATTGCATTGCCGTTATCGCCTGAGGATTCGTCATGAAGGTATTCCAGACAAAACCGGTGCGATAGTTTTCTGCCATTAGCATCGAGATGCCAAGGTCGATACCCAGAACATCTACGTCATACCAGCCAGTGAGCGGATTAAAGGCGTCCACGTAGCCGTAACGCTGCCAGGCTTGCGGATAATAGCCGCGAATCCAGCGGAGGACTTGGATCGTGTCCGTGTAATCGAAGGGCAGCGAGCCCGCCGTGGCGCATGGGACGACGCTGCCGTCCACCGGGCCAATCGTCCCGCCTTGCGCTGTCGGGCCCCCCCAGGCGACGTAGCCGTTCACTGAATCAGATGAAGTGATGCCCCAGAGGTTTGCGCTGTAGTCGGAGAATTGTCCGGCGAGCGAAATGCAGAAGAGGCGATGGGCTTCTGTAGCGGTGATGGAATTCTGAAAATAGTTTGCGTAGGCGTCTTTCTTATTCTGGAAATCAAACCAGGCGTGGGAGTACTGGTGGACGAAGAGCGGGTCTGATCCGGAGATGTAGGAAAGGCCCTGATAGGTGATCATCGGGCGCGACCAGGCCGACCAGCTTGATGCGGGAATCGCGAAGGATGTGTTGGGGGCGGCCATCGCCAGCAAATACAACATCATCAGCTCGCTGTAGTGATCCCAGGTTCCCGCGAGGAAACCGTTTTCCGGTGTCCAGCCCATCGAGAGAAGCGTGCTGCCGTTCAGCATCCAGTTGAAATTTACGTTGCTGTAGATTTGGGCGGCGAGAGATTGAATTGTGGGATCGGAGAAATATTGGCCGCAGGTGAGCACGCCGCAAAGAAGAATGGCGGTATCAATGGAAGAGACTTCAGAGTTCGGTGCTCTGGCGCCGGTGGTCATGTCCACGAAGTGATAGAAGAAGCCGTTCATACCCATGGGCTGCATGGTGTTGGCCAGGAAGGTCAGGGTGCTCTGAACCTTTGTGACAATCGCGGGGTGGGGTTGGTAGGCGCGCTGGTCGCCGATGCAGAGTGCGGTGAGGCCAAAACCCGTTGCGGCGATGCTGGAAAGCGTGCTGGTGTCGTTGCCTGCGGCGAGGGCGCGATCCTTGACCTGGCCGGAGCTTGGGTCGGATTGTTCCCAGTAATAGAGAAACGCGGCTTGTTGTAAATCATCCAGGAGTTGAGTGTCGGATCCTGAATAGCCATCGCCTGGCGGGGGCTGCGTGATGGTGGAGGAACCGCCGCCGCAGGCGTTCTGAAACAGAGTGGAAGCGATTGCGGGCCCTAAAACTGCAGACTTGCTGAGTTGGGTTAGAAAGCGCCGCCGTGGGGTTCGCTCAGACATTGGACTTAGCGCGATATCATGTTTTCAGCGGCGGAACGTTCAAATCGAGGTGGAATCCGACCCTTTGCATGGCAGTTTGCGCTTCGGGGTTTTTCATGAAGACGTCCCACACCAGGCCCGTGCGGTGATTTTCTACCATCACCGTGGTAATGCCAAGGTCGATGCCGAGGACATCCTGGTCGTACCAGCCTGTCAGGGGATTGAACGCGTCGAGAAAGCCGTATCTGGCCCAGGCCTTTTCTCGGTAGCGGCCGCGGATATTGCGGAGGACGCGCATGCAATCCTCGTAGAGGAAAGGAAGTGAGCCGCCGGTGGCGCATGGAACGATGCTGCCATCGATGGGGCCTTGCGGCGGCGGGCCGCCCCACGCGGTGTAGCCTTGCGCGTAGTCGGACGCGCTGATGCCCCACAGGTTTTCGGTGTAGTCCGGAAAACGATCGTGCAGCGAGAGGCAGAAAAGCTTGTGCGCTTTGGTGGCCTTGATCGAATTCTCAAAATAATTGGTGTAAGCGTCGCGTTTTTTGCGAAAGTCAAACCACGCCTGGGAATACTGGTGCGTGAAAATGGGATCGTCGCCAGAAATATATTCGAGTCCCTGATACTTAATGACCGGGCGGGTCCAGGCCTTCCAGGTTTCGGGCGAAAGCGGATGCGTGGGAGAGCCGATTCCCAGCAGATAGATCATCATCAGCTCGCAATAATGTTCCCAACGCGCGTCGAGAAATCCTGACTCCGGATGCCAGCCCATGGAAAGCGTGGAGCCGCCATTGAGCATCCAGGGCCAATCCACGCGTTCGTAGATTTTTGTGGCGAGGTCCTTGATTTCCTGATCGGCAAAATATTGGCGCGCGGTGAGCACGCCGCAGAGAAGAAGAGCAGTGTCGATCGAGGAGAGCTCGGTTGTTTCCCAGCGCGCGCCCGTTTCCATGTGGATGAAGTGGTAGTAGAAACCGTGTTCGTGGTGGAGATCGTTTGCGAGGAAGCGGAGCGTGTTGCGGACACGCTCGAGAATATAGGCTGACTTGCCGAAGCCGCGGCGGTCGCCGATGCACAGAGCAGTCAGGCCAAAGCCGGTGGCGGCAATGCTGGACATGGCGCGGGTATCGTTGCCGTTTGCGAGAGCGCGGTCTTTCACCTGGCCAGTCTGCGGACTCGCTTCGAACCAGAAGAAATCGAAACTGGTGCGCTGGATTTCGTCCAGCAGCTTTTCGTCCGTTCCTTGATACGGTGCCCCGGTTGGCTCAACGAAAGGCTTTTGTGCTTTAGCAGTGCGAGCGAATAGAGATGCGAGAGAAGAAGAAGAAAGAAGACCGAGGCCACCCAGCCGGATGAGCTCTCTTCGGTCAAACGAGTGTTTCCTGGCCATTTTGCCCACCTGCCGCTATTTTGTAATTTCGAGAATTGTTTCAGAACCGTGTGCGGAATCCGGACTAATCCATATTGTCAAGCGAGCAGGCTCGACGACATATTTGTTCTGATCGTCCCAAATAGCAAAGGCGTCCGCTCCCAAATGGAAAGTGACGCGCTGTGTCTCACCGGTGGCAATCTTCACGCGTTGAAAGCCCTTCAGTACGCGAACGGGCTGGGCGGTGCTGGTGCCTTCGAGGCGAACGTATAGCTGCACCGTTTCCTCGCCAGCGCGTATGCCGGTGTTGGTAATGTCCGCGCTGACGGTCAATTCGTTACTCGGGGAGCCCTTCGTGGCGGAAAGGCTGCTATTTAGAGTTGCCGCGCTCAATTGGGTGGCGCTGGCTTGCGTTGAGCCGTAACGGAAGCTCGTGTAAGAAAGCCCGTGGCCAAACGGAAATTGCGGGCTATTCAGCTCGTCAATATATCGCGACACATACTTGGTGACGATATCCGAGGGAGGCCGCGTGAGGTCAACTTTGCCTGCGGGGCGTCCCGTATTTAGCTCATTGTAATAGAGCGGCTCCTGACCGACGCTTCGTGGCCAGGACACTGGCAGCCTCCCGGTTGGATTCACTTCCCCGAAAAGTGTCCGCACAAGAGCTGGGCCGGCTTGCACGCCTGGGAACCACGCAGCGAGGACACTCGGGACATGTTCAAACGCCCAGGGAAGCGTAAGCGGCCGCCCGCTAAACAACACAAGAACGACGGGTTTTCCCGTGGCGACAATGGCTTCGACGAGCTGTTGCTGGCGGCCCGGCAATCCCAGATACGCACGAGAGGCGGCCTCGCCGGTCATCTCGGGGGCGTTTTCACCGAGCGCCAGAATGGCGACATCCGATTCTTTCGCGGCGCTGACAGCGGCTGCCAATTGATCGTCTGAGCCGCCGATGAATTCTGTACCTTTGGCAAAGCGAACGTGGTCCGCGCCTAATTTCTGGACAAGCGCAGAGCGCAAGGTGATTGCATCTTCTGGGCGGCCCTGCGCGCCCCAGGAACCAAGCATGACGGCGGCATCATCCGCTAGCGGTCCAATCAGCGCGATATTTTTCAAATCGGCGGAAAGCGGAAGCAATGGCGCGGCGTCGGCTATCGGCGAATTCTTCAGCAGCACGAACGAACGCTCCGCGGCGGCACGCGCCAACTCGAGGCTTTCTGGCTGAAGCATCGTAACTGCTCCGGGTTTTTCGTCGACATAGGGACGCTCGAACAATCCCAAGGCAAATTTGACCCGCAAAATGTCACGCACCGCGTCATCCAGTAATTTCTCAGGGACCTGTCCGGAACGCACGAGCTCCGCGAGGTGCAGATGGTAGAAATTGCTAACCATATCCATTTCCACCCCGCCGAGGAACGCGCGCCGCGCGGCGGATGCCGGATCGTTGGCGATGCCATGGGGAATCAGCTCGGCGATGGAGGTCCAGTCACTATCCACGATGCCGCGGAATCCCCATTCCTTGCGCAAAATCTGGCGGATGGTGAACGCGTTCGCCGAGGCAGGGACTCCATTTAGCGAATTGAAAGCGGTCATGACCGTGGCCGAGCCCGCTTCTACACCTGCGTGGAAAGGGACCAGATAGAACTCGCGGAGGGTGTGCTCCGAAATTTCCACGGAATTGTAGTCCCGCCCGGCTTCCGAGGCTCCATAACCCACGTAATGCTTCAGGCAGGCCGCAATACTGTCCGGCGCATTGAGATGTTCGCCCTGATAGCCCCGTACAAAAGCTTGCCCTATGGCCGCCGAGAGGAACGGGTCTTCTCCCGCGCTCTCTGTCATGCGGCCCCAGCGCGCGTCCCTCACGATGTCAACCATCGGCGAAAACGCCCAGCGGATTCCAACCGACGAGGCTTCGCGGGCGGCCACGCGGGCAGCGCGCTGGACGAGTTCCGGATCCCAGGTAGACGCCAAACCGAGAGGAATCGGAAACTCCGTTCGATAGCCGTGAATTACGTCGAGGCCAAATATGAGGGGAATATGCAGCCGCGATTTTTCGACGGCAATGTGTTGATAGGCGCTGATTTCATGCGCGGACGTTATGTTGTACAACGATCCAATCTCGCCGTTCTCGAGCATGTCGTTGAATCCGACGGACCCCGAGCCCGGGCCGGTAGGCTGTCCGGCCGAGTATTGGGCCGTTTGGCCGACCTTTTCTTCCAAGGTCATTTTACGAAGGAGGGCTTCGATTTTTTGTTCGGTGGCCGGGTCGGTGAGAGTGGAGTGGGTTCTCAATGTGCCGGATGCAGCGGCAGAGGCGGCTTCTTGCGCAGTGACAAACTGGCAGGACATCAGCAGGCAGACGACAACTGCGAAGCGAGTGAGCGCGGTGAGCACGTTTTCAACGACTCCGATGGTGCCGGCGGACCTCGAACCGGATGTCCTTGCAGGCACGGAAAGTATCAACACCTTACCCGATTCCGGGCAGCTGCGAACAAAAATGGCGGAGTTCTCTGCCACCCTTGGGCCGTCAACAAAATCCTTATTTCTTAGGGAATAACTAAATTTCCCTGCATGGGCGCAGGTTTCATTCGCCAAGCCCCTCAACGAAAGTAGCATAGTAAACCGATTTACTAAGATACTCAAGGGCCGGAGTGTCATTTTGCAGCGGACCCCCTCGCCGGACCTTGTTCTTTCTTGGGCGGTTATGGGAGACTACCAGCCCGAACCCCTATGCCCCGATCAAAACCAAATGCCGGCTCCGCTGCCCGGAAGCCCTCCGGGACCGGGGTTAGCCTGAAGCATTTGGCCGCACACCTCGGCCTCTCGCAGGCCGCCGTCTCTTTCGTCATCAACCGGTCTCCCGCCGCGAAATCGATCCCCCACCGCACCCAGGAGTTGATTCGCGCCGCCGCGCGGGAATTGAATTACCGGCCCAATCATCTCGCTCGGTCACTGCGGCAGCAACGGAGCTTTACAATAGGGGTAGTCGTTCCGGAAATCAGCGAAGGTTATGCAGCCCTGGTCATGTCTGGGATCGAAGACCATCTGCTACAGGAAGGCTATTTTTACTTTGTGGTGAGCCACCGCCACCGGAATGAACTCATCGAGGAATACCCTCTGCTGCTGCAACAGCGTGCGGTGGAGGGCTTGATTGCGGTGGACACCGCGCTTGCGGAAGAACTGGATGTCCCGAGCGTGGCGGTTTCCGGGCACCGGGATGTGCCGGGAGTGACCAATATCGTGCTCAATCATGCGCGCGCGGCGTGCCTGGCGGTCGAGCATCTTGCGAAGCTGGGGCATCGGAAAATGGCGTTCATTAAGGGCCAGGCCTTCAGCTCCGACACAGAAATTCGCTGGGAGTCGGTGCGCGAGGCAGTCAGCAAATTCGGCATCCACGTGGACGAGCGCCTCACCGGGCAACTGGAAGGCGAATCCTCCTCCCCGTTGCTGGGATATCAGGTCACGCAAAAGCTAATCGCTTCCGGAGAGCCGTTCACGGCGCTCTTTTCGTTTAACGATATCTCTGCCATTGGCGCCGTTCAGGCGCTACGCGAAGCGGGGCGCCGCGTGCCTGAAGATGTGTCCGTCGTCGGATTTGACGATATTCAAAGCGCGGCGTTCCAGAATCCCGCGTTGACTACCGTGCGGCAGCCGCTGCGCCAGATGGGCATGATCGCGGCGGAAACTCTTTTGCAGCGCATCACCGCGCCCGCGAAGGCGCCCTACGCAAAGGAAATTGTGGTCGAGCCAGAGTTAATCGTGCGGGCCAGCACGGCGCCTGCTCCGAAGCCAACTGCCGCAAATTGAGCGTCTCGAACTTCTGTCCGCTGATTAGAACTTAAGGCGAGAGTTTGACTGGGCGATCGTAGCCGGTCATTTCCAGGTAGCCCGCGCCGTTCAGCGATGCTTTGCCGCGGCGGCCTGCCAACTGGATGGCTCCCTCCCAATAAGACGGCGCGAGTTTTGTCTTGCCGATAAGCTCTTGCGCGGCCAGCGCGGTGTGAGATTCCAATTCGATTTCAAGACTCGGTATGGCGATTTTCCAGGCGATCGGATAGGCCGCGTGCGTCTCGGGACTTGTCCAGTTCTCCGTCAACGGCTGCAACGTAAAATCGGTTGCGCGCAGGTGGGTGGTCTTCCCTTGCGCATCCACATAAGTGCCCGCTGAATAGGGATCGAACGAGCCATCCTTGCGTCGAAGACGAAAGAGCATCAGTTCGGTGTTGTCCTCAAGCTGCAGGCTCAGCCAGTCCCAGCCGACCTGGTCGGGTTCCAGTTGGTGAGTAAAAAATTCGTGGTCCATCCAGGCGAGCCCGGACACCTCAAACTTCTCGTCGTTCAATTCCAGTTGTCCGCTCGCCGTAAGCCGCGTCAGCGAAATGTAGTGGGATGCGTGGCCTGGGCCCTCGGATTTTTGGCTGACGCCATTTTCGCCGTGAATGACAGGCGGCTTTTGCGGATGAAGAGTAAGGCTCAGCTGAAACTGGCGTTCTATAGCATCGAGTTTTTGTTCCGAGCCCTGCCACTGAATCTGCCAATTGCCATTCCAGACGCGGCCACTCGACGCGCTTACCCCTGCGATTCCAGGGCCGGCGCGGTTGATCCTCTCCGTGTGGTAGAAGTGCTGGCCATCCAGATCGCTCAGCGCGAGATGGGTGAGGTACAAATCTTTCACGTCCCAAGTTTCGGCCTGAGCCGGATCGCGGCTGAGGGCTTGCCGAAAAAATGTCAGCTCGAATCCGTAACGATGGCCGCTCGAAGATTTTAAACTCCCCGTGTAGTACCACCACTCCGTCTGAAAATCCGGATGATCGAAATAGTCTCTCGGGAATTCAAATCGATAACCGGGGATCGCCGTGCGGTACTGTGCGGCCAACGACTGGAGAAAAAGAAGCGCCGCAGCGAGAGCGGCGAGCCTACTCTTCATGGACCGCCTCAAGCGGATTGAGCCCCACCGCAACTTGCGCAGGATAAAGACCGGACAGCACCGTCGCAGCGTAAACAACGCTGATCGCTCCCAACAGAATCGCGACCGGCCAGTGGAACCGAATCGTCCACCCAAACGACTGCTTGTTGATGACGTAGATGAGGACAAGTGAAAGCGCGAATCCCAGAGCGAGACCCGCGAAATTCGCGAGCAGGCCCAGTAGAGCAGCTTCCATAAGGATTTGTTTGCGTACTTGCCCGGCAGCTGCGCCGAGAAACCGCAGCAAACCAATTTCGCGCCGCCGGTCGATGACCAGCGCGAGCAACGCGCCTGCGACACCCATGACTGCAACAATGACGGCGACGGCTTCGAGTGCGTACGTAATGGCGAAGGTGCGGTCGAAAATACGAATGGCTTCGGCGCGCAAGTCCCGATTCGAAGCGAGCAGGACGCGATATCCGCTGGACGCCTGCATGATTTCATCTCGCCCCGCCTCAAAAGAAGTATCCGGGGCGAGGTAGATGGCAAGGTTGGACGGAGCGGGATCAGGTAGATAACGCAGCATCGTTTGCCGATCCATCAGAATGGTGCCGCGCTCGCTGCCGTAATCGTAGTAGACATCGGCAATGCGAAAAGAGGGCCGCACGGCGCCGAGCGAGAAGGTGATTGTATCGCCCGCGCGCACGTGATGCTTGTACGTGAACGGCTCGCTGACCAGCACGGCGTTACTGTCGCGAATTTCCGCAAGCACCTCTGCCGCGGGTCTGCCGGAGAAAAAGTTGGAGTGATGATCCCTGCGGAATGCGCTCAGATCCACCGAGGCGAGCGTCGCGGGCATGCCGTCGAGGCTGATTTCATATGCGCGCAGCCGGTCGATTCCCGCGACGCCCGGCAGCTTGCTGATTTTGTCTGCCAATTCCAGCGACACGGTTGGATGGCGATCCGGCGCTGGAGCGCCAGCCGGGCGCAGATAGAGGTCGGCGGGCAGCCGGTCGTTCATCCAGATCAGAACCGTTTCACGAAAACTGCCAACCATGATGCCGACGGATACCATCATCGCGATCGCGGTGGACAGCGCGCCGACAAGAACCGAAGTTCGGCGAAGAGATGCCGAGAGGCTTTGCGATGCGACTAGCGCTTCGACGCCCAGGATTTTTCCCAGCCAGCGGGAGGACCGCGAAAGGATCGCGTCGGTGAAGGCTGGAATGGCGAGGGCAGACGCGACGACGAGTAAGATCGCGGCCAGGTATCCGAACATAGGCTTACCCTCCATCGCGGGAACCCGCGATGCGGCAGCGGCCAAAATTCCCAGGACCAGCGCGAGCCACAGGTCGCGCGATTTGTGCACCCGCGTCATGTATTCGCGCCGGCCACGCGCCATGGCTTCCACCGGCGAGACGAGCGAAGCTTCCCGAGCCGGTGAATATGCGGAAACGACCGCGACTCCTGCACCAATAACAAGGGCAAGCACGACGGACCACGCCCTCAACTCAATCGTGCCGGGACGGCTGCTGACATAGAGTGATTCGACCGTGGCGGCCATGAGCTTCACAGCTCCAGATGCCATCACGCGGCCCAGGGGAAGCCCGAGCAAAGCGCCCGCAACTCCGAAGAAGGCAGCTTCGCCGAGGAACGCTGTGAGCACCGCGCCGCGGCTGGCGCCCAGGGCGCGCACGATTCCGGTTTCCGGCCGGCGGCGCACCACCGAAACGGAAATCGTGTTGTAAATCAGGAAAGCGCCGACAATCAGCGCAATGTAGCTGAGCAGTTGCAGGTTCCAACGGAACGCAGCCAGCATGCGGCGATTTTCGTTTGTGCCTGTTCCTTGCGTGCGAACTTCCACTCCAGCGGGCAGCACAGCGCGGAGGCGTTGCTCCCATTCCTCGAAAGCCGGCGTTTCAGGAATCTTTAAAAGGATGCGGTCGACGCGGCCGAAGCGGTTCAGCGCGCGTTGCGCCGCAGCGAGATCCATGACGATGGCAGACTCGCTTCCGTTCGAATCAGGATAAACACCGCGGACCGTGAATTCGCGCATTTGATCGTTGATGAGCAGTCGAATCTGGGCGCCGGGCTTCTTGCCTAAACTTGCGCCCACCCAAATGCTGTCCTCCTTTTGCAAAGACTGCATCGCGTTTTCGATGGTCTCGGCCGTTTCACGCGCGCTTGTTACGAAAATTCTCTCACTGCGATCCGAGTTTGCTTCCGCAACCAGGTCTAGACCGATGAGCGGAAGCGTTCGGTTAGTGTCGGCAACGACCGCCGAATCCTCGATACGTGGGGAAATTCGAATGGAATAAGGAAGCGTCTCAAGCAATCCCACAACGGATTCGGGCACACCCCCCGACGCGACGATCTCCAGATCGTTATCGCCAGCCAGCGTCTCCATCGACGCACGGAACGATCCGGTCGCTGCATTTCCAGCGAGGTCAATCGCCAGCACGACAGCGACGCCGAGCGTCACCGCAAAAATCGTCAGACCCGCCCGCACAGGTTCCTTCAACAGCGGACGAATCATTAAGCGGTAAAAAAGGAAAAGGCGTCCCATGTCAGCGCCGGGTAATCTCTTCAATTTTGCCGTCTCTCAAACGCACGACAGTGTCGGCAAGAGCAGCGGCTTCTGCGCTGTGAGTGGCCATGACCGTTGCGGTGTTTAGTTCGCACGTGAGGCGTTTCAGAAGTTCGAGAATGACGTGGCCGGTAACCGTGTCAAGATTTCCCGTTGGCTCATCGGCCAGGAGAATGGCGGGAGATTGCACCAGCGCCCGCGCGATACCGACGCGCTGCATCTGCCCGCCAGAGAGTTGGTGTGGATAGCGGTCGCCCAAACCATCCAGTTCTACCCAGCCGAGCCGGTCCCGGGCGGCGTCCCGAGCGTTCGCCTTTCCTGCGAGCAGCAGCGGCAACTCCACATTCTCAAAAACCGTCAATGTATGGAGCAGCTGAAACGACTGGAAAATGAATCCAACTTTTTCGCGGCGCAGGCGGGTCAGACCTGCATCCTTTAAAGCAGACGTCGCAACCCCATCGAGGACCACATTTCCCGACGTGGGAAAATCCATCGCCCCGGCGAGGTTGAGCAGCGTCGATTTCCCGCACCCGCTCCGCCCCACCAGCGCCACAAACTCTCCCGGTTCTATTTCCAGCGAGATATCGTCCAGCGCGTGAACCGGTTGGCCATCGGTGAGGTAGTCTTTGCTGACCTTCTGGAGCGCGACGATGGCCATATCCTATGATTGGGCTTTGCAGGGCAAAATGCCAGCGGCTCCGCATCACCGCGACGAGCATCGCGGCAAAGCGGAGCTGTATTTCCAATGGAAACTCGCTCTTATTTCTTCGCTTGAGCGAGCGCCTTTTCTATCGCAGCAATCACTTCCGGCGAGTCCGGCGTAACTTTGGATTCAAAGCGAGTAATCACGCGCCCATCCGGGCCGATCAGAAACTTTGTGAAGTTCCACTGGATCTCGCCGCCCGTCTGCGGGTTAGCCGCTTTGTCGGTCAGGAATTGATACAGCGGCGTCTTATCGTCGCCTTTCACGGAAACCTTGGACATCATCGGAAACGTGACGTTGTATTTGGTCGTGCAGAACGTCTTGATCTCCTGATTCGTCCCCGGCTCCTGCGAGCCAAAATTATTCGCGGGAACCCCCACGATCACGAATCCGCGATCCTTGTATTTCTCATAGACCGCTTCCAGTGCGGTGTATTGCGGTGTAAAGCCGCAGCGGCTGGCCACGTTCACCAGCATAATCACTTTGCCCTTGTAGGCTGCCAGAGGCACCGGCTGGCCCTCGATCGAGTTCAGCGTAAAGTCGTAAATCGTTTTTTCCGCCGCCATGAGCGCTCCCGCGAAGAACAACAAGCAAAACAGCCACTTGGTCATAAATCCTCCACACTATCTTTTACCTTGATCCGCGGATCACCGCAAATCCACCGCGCCTCCTTCGCTTCGCCTTGGTGCAGCTCGAGCGTCCTCTGGCCCATTTTCCCAGCTAAACTCCCATTGAGCCTTCCCGCAGCCTGTTATAGACTTCGCACGCAGAAATTCGATACATCCAAACTGCCATTTTTATTCTGGCAGGCGCGCTTCAGCTGACAGGGGCCGGTGCGCGATGCGTTCTCGCGAAGGCTAGTTCAACGAAGCAACAGATCTCGTCCGGCAACTACCGGCGGACGCCAGGGAGGAACGGATGCTGTTCGCAGCGGACGTCGAGATTCCCCACAAGAGTATCGCAACGTTGGATCTCGTCATCATCGGGATCTATTTCGCGATCGTATTTTGCATCGGACTTTACTTCGCTCGCAAAGAACGCACCTCGGAGAACTACTTTCTCGCTGGCCGCGACATTGGCTGGTTCTTTATCGGCGCCTCGTTATTCGTTTCGAACATTTCCACGGAGCACTTCATCGGCCTCTCGGGCACCGGCGCTTCCTCCGGCATGGCCGTCGGCCATTTTGAATGGCTGGCGTGCCTCATCCTGCTGATCCTGGGTTGGGTGTTCGTTCCCTTTTATTTACGGTCCAACGTTTTCACAATGCCGGAATTTCTCGAGCGCCGCTTCAATCGCAACTGCGCCGTTTATCTGGCGGGTATTTCGATCGTCGCGTACATCTTCACGAAAATTTCCGTGCAACTCTACGCAGCCAGCGTGGTTCTGGAGCGCGTCGCTGGCTGGAAGTTATGGCAAACGGCTGTGGTCCTCGTCGTCGTCACCGGTATTTACACCATCGCTGGCGGCCTCGCCGCGGTCATCTACACGGACACTGTGCAGACGCTGATTTTGATCTGCGGCGCCGTTGCGCTAACGCTCATTGGTCTCCATAAAGTAGGCGGTTTCGAACATTTGCGGACCATGGTCCCCGCCAGTTATTTCCACATGATGAGGCCATCCAGCGACAAGGACTTTCCGTGGACGGGTATATTTTTTGGCGCGCCAATACTTGGCATTTGGTATTGGTGTACGGACCAGGTGATCGTCCAACGCGTGCTTTCCGCGCGCGATGAAGGGCACGCGAAGTTAGGCACGATCTTCGCTGGATTTTTGAAAATCTTGCCCGTGTTCATGCTCGTGTTGCCGGGCATTATTGCCTTCGCCCTTTTTCCAGAGCAGGTGAAGAAGCCTGATTTTGCGTACCCGACGCTTATCCTGAATCTACTGCCCACAGGCCTTGTAGGCTTGGTCATGGCCGCTCTGCTGGCTGCAGTGATGGGAGCAATGAGTTCGGTTTTCAATTCCGCTTCCACCCTCGTCACTCTGGATTTCTACAAAAAAATCCGTCCACAGGCTTCCGAGGGCCAGCTCGTGAATTTCGGCCGCATCGCCACGGGCTTCATGGTTCTGCTCGGCCTCCTTTGGGTTCCGTTCATTCACTACATCAGCAGCCAGCTCTACATTTATCTGCAAAGCGTCCAGGCCTATATCAGCCCGCCAATTTCCGCTTGCTTCGTCCTGGGAATTTTGTGGCCGCGCTTGAACGGTACCGGAGCAATTTCCTCGCTCATGACGGGTTTTGTGATGGGCGCCACGCGCTTCGTCCTGGAACTCGCCGACCGCGCCGCAGGCGGCCATTTCGAATCTCCGATCGTACGCTGGATCATTGACATGAACTTCCTGCACTACGCGATTTTCATGTTCGTGGTCTGCTCGATCGTGCTGGTCGCAGTCAGCCTCATGACCAAACCGCCGGACCGCAAGCAGATCGCTGGCCTAACCTTCGCTACCGTAGACGACAAACTCGAAACCACGGTGGTTGAATCGCGCCAGCAGCGCAAGCCCGCCCACGAAACCGCGACGGAACGCCGCATCAACATTTTCTTCAGCTTCCTTTTGCTGGCGACCGTGATCGGCTTGTGGATTTACTTCCGTTAGCTTGCGGTGCTAAGCGACAAAAATGATGCGCACCTCTACCATCCGAGTCTTGAAAGCGAACGTCACGCAGGACGAAGCCGTCCGTAGTTTTCGGTCGGGCATTTTCAGCGGGGTGTATTGGCGAATTCGCAGCGGCCCGCTTCAGCGAATTGCCGACGCCTATGTGCCCTTCTGGGTGTACCGCGTTCGCTACGTCATCGGCAGCGCTTCGAAGACCCGTTTCTTCGCCCTCGATGCGGTTCATGGCACACTCGACCTGTTCGAGTTCCCGCATGTTCCGGAGGAAGGCGAGCTGCGCACCATCGAAACTAGGAATCAGCTCCTTCCACGTCTAAAAGAGGACGCGGCCGAAGAACTCCTGAGGATGAAAGTTCTGCGCGTGCTTTTCCAGCAAGGCTTTTTCAAACTGCGCGCCCTGAAAGTCGAAATCGAGCGCGTGCCACTGGAACTGCACCTGCCGTATTGGCTGGCCTTTTACGGAACCAGTGCCTCGGCGAAATGCCGCGTACTGGACGCCGTGCGCCGGCGCATCGAGGGCGCCAAAGCTTCCTCCTTTTTTGAGGAATGGCTCACAGCAGCATAGCGAAGCTCGAAATGCGTGCCCCCTGCGCAGAGGGGAAGCTTCAAGCGCAATGACTCCATCAAGCGTCCGCACAGCGAGGGACACCATGTTACGTTTTGCAAAATGGACCTCAATCAGCCTGCTGTTTAGCGTGGCAAGTATCGGCAACGCGGCGGCATCGGGCTGGCAGCACATCGGAAACGTACAAAGCGTTGAAAAGCTGACAGACGGCGTCGAACTCACCGCCGGTCTTGCAAAAGTGCGCATCACAGCGTTTCGCGACGGCGTGATTCGCGTGCGTCTTGCGCCTCAAGGTTCCTTTCCCAAGGACTTTTCCTGGGCGGTAATTGAAACTCCGGAGCCGCTAGCAGTAACTATCGACGACAGTCAAAACGAATTGCGCATGACCGCGGGCCGCATCGTTGTCCTCGTGAACAAAACGCCGCTTCTTATCACTTTCGCGGACGCAACCGGCAAAATTCTTCTCGCCGATGAACCATCCCTGCCGATGGCCTGGGACGGCACCTACATCCAGTCCTGGAAGCGCATGCCTCCCGAAGAAGGCTACTACGGCCTGGGCGACAAGCCCGGCCCCATGAATCACCGCAATCGCGCCTACACCATGTGGAACACCGACTTTTTCGGCTGGCAGGAATCCGACGACCCCCTCTACAAGGACATTCCGTTTTTCATCGGCCTCAATAAAGGCACGGCCTACGGCCTCTTCTTCGACAACACCTATCGCAGCAGCTTCGACTTCGGAAAAGAGTCGCCCGATTATTTTTCGTTCGGAGCCGAAGGCGGCGAGCTGAACTATTACTTCATCGCTGGTCCCAAACCAAAAGAAATCGTCCAGCAATTCACTGCGCTAGTCGGACGCTCTCCCCTCCCGCCGCTCTGGTCGCTTGGCTACCAGCAGAGCCGCTACACTTATTATCCGGAAGCCCGTGCTCGCGAAATCGTTCGAACGTTGCGCGACAAGAAAATCCCCGCCGACGTCATCTATTTCGACATCGACTACCAGGATGGCAACGCTCCTTTCACCGTCAGCCGCCAGGATTTCCCGCACTTCGAAAAAATGATCTCGGACTTCCGTTCACTGGGCATGCGTACGATTCTCATTACCGACCTGCACATAAAAAAGAATCCCGGCCACGGCTATGCCCCCTACGATTCCGGCGTCAAGAATGATGCGTTCGTCAAATATCCCGACGGCTCGACCTACGTCGGCAAAGTCTGGCCCGAGGACAGCGTCTTTCCCGACTTCACGCTGTCTCGCGTTCGCGATTGGTGGGGCGGCCTCTATAAGGATTTCGTCAATATGGGCGTCGCCGGCTTCTGGAACGACATGAACGAGCCCGCCACGTTTCAAACCCTTTCCAAAACCATGCCGCTCGACGTTCGCCATCGCCTTGACGACGGCACAAGCCTCGATCATCGCGCCATCCACAACGTCTTCGGAATGCAAAACGTCCGCGCCACTCACGACGGCCTCCTGAAACTCCGCCCCGACGAACGGCCCTTCGTTCTCACGCGGGCAGCCTACGCTGGCGCGGAACGCTATGCAGCAACATGGACCGGCGACAACAGCGCCACCTGGAATCACATCGGCATGAGCGTTCCCCAAATCATGAGCCTCGGCCTTTCCGGCTATTCGCTCGTAGGCGCCGATGTCGGCGGCTTCGCTGGCTCTCCTCCCGTCGATCTCCTCACGCGATGGTACGAGCTCGGCGTCTTCTATCCGATCTACCGCGATCACGCGGCGAAGGGCACGGCCGATCACGAGCCCTGGGCCAGTGGCCCCGAACAGGAAGCCATCCGCAAGCGTTACATTGAGCTGCGCTATCGTCTCCTTCCCTATATCTACACAGGAATCGAAGAAACTTCTCGTACCGGCGTGCCGCTGATGGAGCCGCTCTTCCTTGAATATCCCGACGCGCAGGAATTTTACGGCGAGGACCACCAATTCCTTTTCGGCCGCGATCTTTTCGTTGCGCCTGTCGTCACAGAAAAAGTCGACGCCGAGGACATTCACTTGCCCCCGGGCGATTGGTACGACTTCTGGACCTCCGAGAAACACTCCTACAAGGAAGCAATCTCTTTGCACCCGCGTCTCGACGAGCTTCCTCTCTACGTCCGTGCCGGAGCGATTGTTCCTATGCAACCCGTCGTGCAGAGCACAAACGAAAAGCCCGACGGCCCGCTCGAACTCCGCGTCTATCCTGGCGGCGATTGCCGCGGTACTCTCTATCAGGACGATGGACTGACTTTCGCCTATCAAAAGGGGAATTTCCTGCGCGTGAATTTCACTTGTCAGCTGTCGCCGGGATCTCTCATTGTCACGAGCACCGTCGAGAAAAATTCCTATCAGCCGTGGTGGAACAGCGCGCAACTAAGAATTTATGGCGCAACCACCGAGCCGAAGCAAGTCCACATCGGCGATCAGCTGATTCATCAATGGCGCTATGACCACCACACACATGCGGTCACACTCATCGTGCCGGACGCCCTCAAAAACTGGAGTGTGCGCTTGACGTTCTAAAACTTCAGTCCACGACAAAAACGGAAAGCGACTGAGCGGGAATGCTTATGTGAACTTCCCCGCTCCTCACTTGCGCCCTCGCTTGACCAAAAATCGGCGTAAAGCCAGCGGCGCCTTTTGCCGGCGTATCGCCGAGAGGAATTTTCAGCTCCCGAGGCTGCGCTGAGTTGTTGAATGCCACAACGATGCGTTCTTCTTCCGTCTCGCGGAGAAAAACATAAGCAGTGTTGTCGGAAGACAAATGCCACAACCCTCCGCTTTGCAGCACCGGATGTTCGCGCCGCAAGCGCAGCAGCGTTTGCACATAGTCGAAAATCTCTTGCTGCTCCGCAGTGCGTCCTTTAGCCGTAAAAGCATTCTTCGCATCTCCGGGCCAACCTCCCGGAAAGTCGTGCCGGTTGTCCGGATCTCCGCCTCCCGGCATTCCGATTTCATCTCCATAGTAAATCTCAGGAATCCCGCGCAAAGTCAGCCCCAATCCAAACGCCAGCTTCTGTTTTGCGAGAGTGCTTCCCTCAGCGCTCGCGAACCGCGGCACATCGTGATTCGCAAAAAATGTCACCAGCGCATCGGGATGGACGTACAACGAATCGTGCCGCAAAACATCCGCAATGCGTCCAGCCGGCGCATCCCGCAACAAAACATCCCGCAGCGCAAAGAACATCGGATAATCGAACAGTGTGTTTAACCCAGAGTCGATACCGTCAAATCTCCTCTGCCCTCCAGCAAAAAAAGATGTAACGCTCGGGTCCGGATGAAATACTTCGGCAATCGTCGTCAACTGCGGATAAATCGCGTGCAACTGTGCGTGCCACTTTGCCCAGAACTTCCGCGGCACATACGGAAACGTATCCAAGCGATAGCCATCCAACCCTGAAGTCTCCGCCCACCAGATGCTCTCTTGCAAAAGATAGTCGGCGACCAAAGGATTTTCCGTGTTCAGGTCCGGCAGCACGCCGAAAAACCATCCATCCGTCAGGTTCCGCGACAGCGCCGGAGGAGCGTGCGGATCGACCAGTGTTTCAAAAGGATCGTGCCCCGCCGACTGCTTCTCTGCCTGACCGTAGAACTCTCCCTTCAAACCAACCGAAGAACTCTCATGCCGCTGCTGCGTCCCGTGAAACCAGTCTGGCAAAGGCGGCTCCGCAACCCACGGATGCTTCGCCCCAACATGGTTCGGCACAAAATCAAAAAAAATCTTCATGCCTTGCTTGTGCGCCTCCGCAACCAGCCCCTGATACTCCTGAACAGTTCCAAGATGCGGATCCACCGCATACAAATCGACGGCTCCGTAGCCGTGATAATCCTGCGCCGCTCCGTTTTTCAAAATGGGCGTCAACCAGAGCGCCGTCACTCCCAGCTCTTTCAAATAAGGAAGGTGCTCGCGGATCCCCCGCAAATCCCCGCCGTGATAAGCCCGCGCATTCGAACGGTCATGCGTGCCGCGTGCTTCCGCCGGCTCATCATTCGTTGGATCGCCATTGGCAAACCGGTCTGGCATGATGAGGTAAATCACATCCTCCTGCGAAAGCCCCTGAAATTTTCCCAGCCTCATCCCACGCGCAGCCAGTGGCAGCTCAAAAGATGTCACGCCAGTTGGCGTCGTAACGCGGCAAACAGCGGTCCCTGATTTCGTCTCCGCTCCAATCTTCAGCCAGACGAATAAGTAGTCGCCACCGACGGCCGCCTGCGTGCGCTCCACCAAGACGCTCGGCAGATTGCAGACAACACGCGTAGCTTCCAGGTTGCGGCCCGAAAGCAACAACATCACTTCCGGAGTTAGGTTGATCCACCACGAAGGCGGCTCAATTTTGGTAACAGCAGGTGCGTTCTTCTGAGATGACTGCTCATCCTGCGCAAACAAAGTTCCGGTAGCAGCACCGATGAGTAGGACTACGAACAGCAGTTTCTGAATGGATCGTGCAAGAATCGATCGCAGGCGGAAAGAAACGGAGGTCTTCACCCGGAAAGCATAGGAAAAAAACGCTGTCAGCGCCAGCGGAGTGTTGGCAGTTCAACTCTGCTCAACTACCGTTCAAACACCAGCTTCCCAAACGCTTCCGGAACGTGGAAATTCGGCTCCGGTGTTCCAGTCGGCCGCCACGCCGAATAAAATCGTGGCTCTGTGGCACCTTCAACCCGGTAGAAGTTGACCCGCCAGGCCGCAGCCGGATCGAACTTTCCAATCAGGCTCTCCATCGGCACCGCCAGCTCAGCCCGCCAGGTCATTTTCTCGTCGACATGAACGCGCCGTTTCAAGCCGCTGCGCAAATCGCGTTTCCCTTCCGGCGCAATATCCAAGTCAATCCACATTCCGTTCGGGCTCACCTCAATCTCTTTATAACTGTGCCTCTCAGAACCCTCTGGCTGAAGAAAAACCTCGGCGACGTCCCGCTCCCAAAGTTTGTCCCTACGCCCGCCAGGTTCCGCATCCTCAAAAACTGTGATGCTTCGATATTTCGCCAGAAACCTCAAATAAAGGACATCCGCCGTCCAAAGAATCCGCACCTCGGTCTCGCGCTGCGGATCAGCGTTCTTGCCCTGCCAGTCATGACGGAACTCAATCGCGGCAGCTTTTTCCCACGCAAATTCCGGCGGAAATCCTGCCGCATCGGCGCGACCGGATAATTTCAGCGCGGTAGCTGTTCCGGTCTCACGAATCGAAGAGGTCTCACCGGCAATCACGGCTTGCTCCCATCCCACCGCAACACTTCGCAGCCAGAATAACCGCGGGCACAAGCGAAACAAGCAGGAAACAACTCAATGTGCGGAACTTGGCATAAAGCAAAGAGACAGCCCGTAATCAAGCGCCCGCAAGGGGCAAACCTTTTGCGCACGCGTCCTTTCAGTCCTCCCGAAGGCATACCGCCTGCGTGCTAGCATCAAATTTGGTCTTTCCACCTGCCGCTAAGGGCATTCCAGCGGCAACCTCCGAGGGGGCGCTTCATGATCGAGCCGGTTCACGTGCAAGAGTATCTCTCACAACCTGTTGGGCGCACCCCGGAGCAATTTGAATCCATCAAGTTCCGCATTGACGGCAGCGTCGCACGCATAACTCTCAACCGCCCCGAGCACAATCTTCTCAACGAGGCCATGTTGCGGGAGCTCGCCGATGGATTCACCTTCGCAGGCCAGCGCCCCGAAGTGAAACTGATCGTTCTCGATTCCGCTTGCAAAGTGTTTTGCGGCGGCATAGACATCGGTGAGTACACAACGGAACGCGTTTTTCAAGTACTGGACGCGTTTCACGCCGCCTTCTCCGCCATGCTCGACGTGGGCAAGCCGGTGCTTTGCGTGGTCAATGGGCCTGCTATCGGTGGCGGCGCGGAACTTGCCGCATTTGGCGATCTGGTGGTTGCCACTCCAAAAGCGCGTTTCGCTCAGCCGGAGATTTCCATTGGTATATTCCCACCGCTCGCGGCGACTCTCTTGCCCTTTCTTGTGGGGCCGAAAAGGGCTCTCGAAATCGTTTTAACCGGGGAAGCCGTGAGTGCGGAGAGCGCTCTCGAAATGGGATTAGTGAATCGCCTCGTTCCCGAAGCCAAGCTCGAGCAAACCGTGAACGAATTGATCGAACGCATCACCGCGCACTCCGGTCCCGTCCTGATCATGGCCAAGAAAGCCATTCTCGCCGGCATGGGTCTTTCCCTCCGCGACGGTCTGAAGCAATCCATGAACATTTTCCTCAACGAACTTTATCGTCTCGACGATTCCCAGGAAGGACTCCGCGCTCTAGTCGAAAAGCGCAAGCCAAATTGGAAAAATCGCTGAGCTTTTTCCGGCGAGACTCTCATGCCGCGCATTGACACTCCCAGACCCTCGGCATACACTGAGTTTCCAATTTGCAGGCATGGGAAGTGGGGAAGGCCGTGAGAATCGGCCGCGGTCCCGCCACTGTAATCGGCTGAACGAGCCGTAAGCCAGACTACCCCCCCGCGCCGCAGCGGCCAGCGCTTTTCGCGAGAAGAAGCGCCGCCAGAAGCCCCAGGGTGTCTCGCGGGGCTTTTTTGTTGTCCAAGCTGATTCGTCTCGCCACAGGAGATTTGTGCTGCTGCAACAGACCAGCGCGCGAAAAAATACTTCGGTACGCAGAAAGCTCGCTGCTTTTCTGCTCTGCACGGTACCCCTGTCCTTCTCCGTTCACGCGCAGTCCACTTCTACAAGTCCGTCCGCATCTCCTATATACAAGGAATTTGTTGATGAAGCGGGCCGCACTGTCCGCGTCCCGCAATCCGTGCAGCGCATCATCTCTCTCGCTCCGAGCCTCACCGAAACGATCTACGCCCTCGGCTTGCAGGACCGCCTCGTAGCCGACACCGATTTCTGCGATTTCCCTCCCGACGCCCAGAAAAAACCCAAAGTAGGAGGCGGCCTCAACCCCAGCCTCGAACAGATCGTCGCCCTCAAGCCTGATATCGTTCTTCTCGCAAAAAGTTTCAACCGCATCGAGACTCTCCAAGCCCTCGAAACTCTCGGCATCCCCGCGTACGGTACCGAACCGCACACCGTTCAGGAAATCATCTCCTCCACCGAGCGCCTCGCCAACGTCCTCGGCGCTCCGGAAGCGGGCTCCGCTCTAGCCGCCGATCTCCAGCGCCATCTCGCCGATCTCCAGCAGCGTCTCAGCGGTTTTCCCTCGCGGCGCGTTCTCTTCGTCGTCTGGTCCGATCCACTGATCTCCGTCGGCAAGGATACGTTTATCGCCGATGCCCTCAAGCGCGCCGGCGCGTCCTCCATCGTGGACTCTTCGCAGGATTGGCCGCAGATGAATCTTGAAGAAGTCGTTCGCCTCCAGCCTGACTTCCTCGTTTTCTCCGGTTCTCACTCCGAAGCCGGACAAAATGATTTCGACGTCCTGGCCGAACGCCCCGGATGGCGCGGTCTCGACGCAGTCCGCAATCGCCGTTTTGCCGTCATCAGCGACGCCGTCAACCGGCCCGCACCGAGAATCGTTTCTGCCATAGAAGACCTCGCCCGCCAGTTGCATCCAGAAGCCTTTGCTCCACACAGCGAAGACGAAAAAGAAAAGAAAACTCCGCCTCGCGCTGAACCCCAGCTTTCCAGCACCGCATTCGAATCACGCGCTGCCGATCCCGGTCAAATGGAGGCTTGCCCTTGCGCCCCCTGACGCTCAGCCGATTGCTCATGCATTGCGCAATTCTCGGCGCAATCCTCTTCGCCGTAGTCGTGATCGCGCTCAAGATGGGCGCCGTTCCCGTTTCCCTCTACGGCTTGGTCCGCGATCTTTTCCATGTCGCTCTCGGCCAGGCCAGCCAGCTCTCCAGCGAACATCAGCTCATCGTTTTCAACATCCGCCTGCCGCGTATTTTTCTAAGTATTTTTGTTGGCGCATCGCTCTCTGTTGCTGGCGCGAGTTTTCAGGCCTTGCTGCGCAACCCCCTGGCTGATCCTTACGTGCTCGGCGTTTCGAGCGGCGCGTCGGTTGGCGCCATCCTCGCGCTGATCATCGAGCCGCGTCTGGCCCTCGCACCGGCCATAGCCGCGCTCTTCACTCCCGTCGGCGCTTTCCTCGGCGCCGCCATTACCGTCGCCGCCGTCTACTTCCTCGGCCGGCGCGAAGGCCAAATCGATAGCGCCACCTTGCTCCTCGCCGGCATCATCTCCGCCTCGTTTCTCTCCGCCATCATCCAGTTTTTTATGTCCACGCTGACTGGCGGCAACTATCACGGTTTTGCTTTCTGGATGATGGGTGATCTCTCCACGCCCCAACAACCGATTGTGAACTGGATTGTTCGCGTCGGCTTTTTTGTCGGTGCGGGAATCATTTACACGACTGCCGCCGACCTCAATCTCTTGCTCGCCGGCGAAAAAGAGGCCATGCATCTCGGTGTGGACATCCGCCGCGTGCGCATAGTGGTTTACATTGCGGCGTCTTTGTTAACCGGCCTCGCTGTTTCCGTCAGCGGCGCCATCGGCTATATAGGCCTGCTGGTTCCTCACGTAATGCGCATCCTCTTCGGCTCGGATCACCGTATTCTCTTGCCGACGGTCGCCTTCGGCGGCGCCATCGCTCTGGTCATCGCCGACACTCTCGCGCGCACCGTTGTTTCTCCGTCCGAACTTCCCGTTGGCGCCGTGACTGCCGTTGTCGGCGCCCCGCTCTTCCTCTATTTGCTGCGCAGGAGGCTCGCGTGAGCAGCTACGCACGCATGCCAACGTCCGGCTCCTCACGGCCGGTCGCCGAATCCTTTCCCAACACCGACGTTCGTTTGAGCGTCGAGCAGGTCAGCTACGCCTACTCCGCCAATCCAACGCAAGCTCCTCTCTTCACTCTTGAAGCCACCAGCTTCCAGGCCCGCCCTGGCGAAATCGTCGCCATCGTCGGCCCAAACGCCTGCGGCAAATCCACCCTTCTAAAACTGATCGCCGGCGCTCTCGCACCTCTTTCCGGCCGCGTGCTCCTGAACGGCTTCATCACCCACACGCTCCCTCCGCGAGAGCGCGGCCAGCGCATCGCCATGGTTCAGCAGGAAAGCCCGCTCCTCTTCCCCTCGCGCGCCTGGGAATTCGTTCTTCAGGGCCGCCACCCCTACGGTCGGACGCTCCACTTCGAAACGCAAGACGACGTGCTGATCGCTCGCAACGCCCTTGCCCAAGTCGGCGCGGAACATCTCACCGACCGCTGGATGGATCAAATCTCCGGCGGCGAAAAACAGCGCGTAATCCTCGCGCGCGCGCTCACCCAGCAGCCTCTGCTCCTTCTTCTCGACGAGCCAACTCTCCATCTCGATATCGGTGCCCAAGTGGATCTACTCGAAACGCTGCGCAAACTCGCAGCAGCGAACCGTTACACCGTCGTCGTCGTAACGCACGAGCTGAATCTCGCCGGCCAGTACGCCGACCAGGTCGCGCTTTTCCAGAAGGGCAAATGTCTTCGCGTCGGACCACCGGCAACGGTTTTCCAGCGCGAATTGCTCGAACAAGTTTTCCAGACGCAGCTCACCGTCGAGCTCGGTTCTTCCGGGCGGCCGCGTGTGACCGTACCGTCTGCAAAGTAGCAGCAGTTCCTGTGTTCACCCAAACGTCGCGGGGCAATCCGCGGCACTTGAGTCACCAACAGCGGGCCACCGGCCCCCCACAATCACCGCGGACTTCGTGCACGGGAAGACGGTGCGTCACCTGGCCAACGCCGGGTCCGACGCGAATCAAGCCGTCGCCGCCGCGCGACTGTAAGGCGGAACAAGGTACTGCTGAAGCCACTGTAGCGTTTCGCTCGTTGCACGCGATCCTCCCCAAGTATCGTGTGCAGACAAATGACCGGGCAGCGTCACGGGAAGGCTTCGCACCAATCCTCTTCCATAGAGGAACGGAACTGCCGCCAAGCCAGGAGACCGGCGAAGCCCGCAAGCCTGAGCGTGTTTTTCCAGCGTCAGGCCAACCTTCAACTCCCGCGCGAGAGGGAGCGGAGGAAACCATGAAAACCAATTTTCTACGCACATCTTTCATCGTTCTTTTTGCACTTTGTGTTTCTGTACTTGTCGTGCGAATTCCCGCAGCAGCAGCCCAAACTCAATCCTCCGGCGCTTTTCTAACCGGCACGCTTCTCGACTCCAGCGGCGCCGGCATCGCCGAAGTTCAAATCACGGCCCGTTCCGTAAACGCAACAGACTCGCAGCTCTGGAAAGTCACTTCTTCCACCGACGGCGCGTACAGTCTCGGTGTCCCTCCCGGCCGCTATCACGTCTGGTTCCTGCGCCCACCCTTTGTCGCCCGCGATTTCATTTTGGATCTCGCTCCAAATCACCCGCGTAAACTCGATCTCACTCTCCAACTCGAACGCCTCTCCTCGAGCGTCGTCGTCACCGCCGAAGCCGAACCCACTCTCGCGGACCAAACCACCGCGCCAGTCTCCATCATCACCAAAGAAGAAATCGACGCCCGCCAATCCGTCGGCTTAGCTGACATCCTCACTTTCGCAACCGGCATCGCCATCGGTCGCACCGGCCCCGAAGGCGGCACCTCCTCCGTCTTCCTCAACGGCGGCAATTCCAATTTCACAAAAATACTTGTCGACGGCGCCCCAATCAATCCTCCCGGCGCCGCAGTCGATTTCTCAACCCTCACTCTCGACAACATAGACAAAATCGAAATCGTCCGCGGCGCCGAAAGCGCCATCTACGGCACCGACGCCGTCTCCGGCGTCATCCAGCTCTTCACGCATCGCGGCGAAACATCCACGCCCGAAGTCAGCATGTACAGCGAAGCAGGCAGCTTCGCCTCCGTCCACGGGGGCGCGCTGTTCAGCGGCCTCCTCGGCGCATTCGACTATTCCGCCGCCGCGAGCTACCTCCACACCGGCGGTCAGGGCCCCGACGACGATTTTCTCAATCGCACCTTCTCCGGCAACTTCGGCTACGCCATCAGCGATACCGACACCCTCCGCGTCACTCTTCGCGACAACAACAGCATCGCCGGCATCCCCGGCCAGATTCTTTATGAGCCACCGAATCTCGACCAGCGCTACACCCAGCATCTCTTCAGCGCCAGTGGCAGCTGGAATTTCTCCACCGGGAAACACTGGCACCACCAGATCAGCGGCGGCGAGTCGTATACCCTGCAAGCCAACTTCAATCCGATTCAAAGTTTTTACGCCACCGATCCCAACGCGTTTTGTCCGCAAACCAATCCCGCGGCTGTCCCCACACTCGAGTTCTGCGATTTCACCGGCAACAGCAGCTTCCAATACAATCGTTCGAACGTCACCGCGCAAACCAGCTACCTCCTCTCCAATTTCGGCGTGACCGCTGGCTACGAGTACGAAGTCGAAAACGCTTTTCTCACTTCCATCGACGTCCCCCACGCCCGCCGCAACAATCAAGCCGGTTATCTCGATTTCCGCTACCGCCCGCATCCTCGCGCTTCTCTCAACTTCGGCGGCCGCGCCGAAGACAACGCCAATTTCGGCACGCGTGTCGTCCCCCGCGCGGGAGCTTCTCTCATTCTTCTTTATGGCAAAGGCACACGCGGAGACACGCTCTTTCGCGTTTTCTACGGCGAGGGCATCAAGGAACCGCGCTTCGATCAAATCTACGGCGACAATTTCGGCGACTTCGGCAATCCTTCGCTGAAGCCGGAAGCCAGCAAGACCTGGACCGCCGGCCTCGAGCAAAAGTTATTCTCGGACCACGTTCAACTGAATGCTGAATATTTCTCCAGCCGCTTCTATGACATGGTCACCTTCGCCTTCTGCGATTTAATGAACAACTATTGCGACCTCACCCCGCTCGTGCCCAGCGGCTTCGGGTATTATTTCAATACCGACATCGCCCGCGCCCGCGGCATCAATCTCAGCGGTGTAGCCAAATTTACGCATTGGCTTAACCTCGCCGGCAACTACACCTACGACGACAGCCGCGTAATCAAAGCCTCCGATCCTTTCGACATCACCGAATTGCCAGGCAATCACCTTCTTCGCCGCCCCGTAAACTCCGGCTCTCTCACGTTGAACGCCGCCTATCGCCGCCTCACCGTCACGCTAGGCGGCTATTTCACCGGCATTCGCACCGACAGCGATTTCCTCGGCCTCGGCTACACCCACAATCCCGGATACGCCCGCTTCGATCTATCAGGCAGCTACCAGTTCAGCCACGGCGTAAGTTTCTACGCTCGTGCCACAAATCTCTTCGACAAGCAATATCAGGACGCCCTCGGCTACCCAGCTCTAGGCCGCGACCTCCGCGCTGGCGTCCGCTATACGTTCCCAGGCCCCAAGTAGTGGCGGACCTGAAGGTCCGCCTCCGATAATTCGCCATCCGACCGCAGGGCGAACGTAGGGGCGCACAGCGCACCACCCGGGCAAGATCGAAAAATATTGGAGTGCACATTGATCCAACCTGAACCCATCCTCTTCTGCTGGAGCGGCGGTAAAGACAGCGCCATGGCGCTGCACACACTGCTTCAGCAGAACAACGTCCGTATCGCCGCACTCCTGACCACCGTCACCGAAGGCTACGATCGCATCAGCATGCACGGCGTCCGCCGGGAACTCCTCGAGCTCCAGGCCCAATCCATCGGCTTGCCGCTCCACGAAGTCCACATCCCTCCGCAATGCGTGAACCCCACTTACGAAGCGCGAATGGAGCAAGCTTTGCGCGTACACTTTGACCAGGGGATCAGAAAAGTAGCCTTCGGCGATATTTTTCTTGAAGACCTCCGCGTCTACCGCGAAAACAATCTCGCGCGCATTGGCATGACCGCCCTCTTTCCCATCTGGAAGCGCGACACGCGCGAACTAATCCGCCATTTCCACGCCAGCAAATTCCGTGCCATCGCCGTATGCATTGACCCCAAAATCCTGAATCCCAGTTTTGCAGGCCGCGAACTCGACGACTCCTTCTTCCGCGATCTCCCTCCGCAAGCCGACCCCTGCGGCGAAAACGGCGAGTTCCACACCTTCGTCTTTGACGGCCCGATTTTTCATTCTCCCATTCCCGTCCGCACGGGAGAGGTAGTCAACCGCGATGGCTTCGTCTTTTGTGATTTAATTCCAGCACTGGAGAAAGCGCCAATATGAATACGCAACTCTCGCAAAAAGAAACTCTGCTCTATCGCACGCTTCTCGCGGCCGTCCTGATCCTCATCGCGGCCGCCCTGCGCATCGCCCCGCACCCGTGGAACTTCACCCCCGTCGGCGCGATGGCCATTTTTTCCGGCGCGATCCTCCGCGGCCGCCGCCTCGCTTTTCTCTTTCCCCTGCTCGCTCTCTTCGCTGGCGACATTTTCATCGGCTTCCACAAACTGATGCCCATCGTCTACGCCAGCTTTCTCGCAAGTGTCGCCATCGGCCTCCTGTTGCGCAAACGCCGCACGGTGCCCCGCGTCGGCCTCGCTACGCTCGCAGGCGCCATTCAATTCTTCCTCGTCACTAACTTCGCCGTCTGGGCGTTCGGCCTGACTTATCCTCACACCACTGCCGGACTGCTCACCTGCTACATCGCAGGAGTCCCGTTCTTTTGGAACACTCTCGCAGGGGACGCGGTCTACGCGATCCTCCTCTTTGGAGGTTTTGCTCTAGCGGAACGCTTGTTGCCTGATCTTCATGAACCAGTGCACGTCGGAATTCGTTAATACCGCCGATGACGGAAGGAACCAATGTAAATCGCACGCGCATCCGCAATCTCTGCGTCTTCTGTGGCTCGAGCCCCGGCCTCCGCTCCGTCTACGCCGAAGCCGCCACACAATTCGGCCAGGAGCTTGCCCGCTCCGGAATCGCTCTGATCTTCGGCGGCGGCCGCGTCGGCTTGATGGGTATCCTCGCCGATTCCGTTCTCTCCGCAGGTGGCAAAGCCGTCGGCGTCATGCCCCGTGCTCTCGTCGAAAAAGAAATCGCCTTCACCGGCCTCACCGAGTTGCACGTCACCGAATCCATGCACCAGCGCAAAGCCATGATGGCCGATTTGGCCGACGCCTTCGTCCTTCTCCCCGGCGGCTACGGAAGCTGGGAAGAATTCTGCGAGGCACTTACGTGGCTCCAACTGGGCATCCACCAAAAACCGTGCGCCATCCTGAACGTCGCCGGCTATTACGACCCACTCCTCGCGCTCACCGCGCACTCCGTCGCAGAAGGTTTCATACGCCAAGCCCACGCGGAAATGATCATCGTCGAAAACAATTCCGCGCGCCTCCTCTCGCGTCTATCCACGGCCTACACGCCTTCAGAGATAAAATGGATGAACGACAAACAACGATGAACGCGATTGAAACCGCAAGCGCAGCTCAGCCAAGAGTCGGCGTAGGCGTGCTCCTCGTCGATGAAGTTGGCCGCGTGCTCCTTACTCTGCGCAAAAATCCGCCGGAGGCAGATTGCTGGAGCATCGTCGGCGGCAAACTCGATTTTCTCGAAGCCCTTGAGCATTGCGCGGTGCGCGAAACGCTGGAAGAGGTCGGATTGCAGATTGCCATAGACGGACTGTTATGCGTCACCGACCATCTCTTACCTCACGAGAATCAGCATTGGGTCTCGCCCGCCTATCTCGGGCGAATCCTGAGTGGCGAAGCAAGCAACCGTGAACCGCACAAGACACGCGAAGTCCGCTGGTTCGCGCTCAATGAACTCCCACTGAATCTCACCATGACCGCCAGAAACGTTATCGAAACCTTTCGCAGGGGCACGGCATGCCGTGCCTCTTCTTCGTCAACGCCATGAATCGCTGCAGTCTCGTCGGGGTGCAGCCTGATGCTATAATTCCCGGTCCACCATGCCGAAGAGCTCCTCAGAGACGACGAACCTCTCCCCCGAACTGCTCGCCAAATACGAGCCAGTCATTGGCCTGGAAGTTCATGTCCAGCTCCTGACGAAATCCAAAATCTTCTGCGGCTGCTCCACGCACTTCGGTGATCCCCCCAATACAAACGTCTGCCCCGTCTGTCTGGGCCTCCCGGGCACGCTGCCGGTCATGAACAAGCGCGTAATCGAACTAGCCATGCGCGCAGCTTTCTCTCTGAACTGCATCGTCCACGAACATTCCCGCTTCGCCCGTAAAAATTATTTCTACCCAGATCTTCCCAAAGGCTACCAAATCTCCCAATACGAACTCCCTCTGGCCACGGACGGCTGGCTCGAAGTCGACCACGAGGGCGCAAAGAAGCGCATCGGCATCACGCGCCTCCATCTCGAAGAAGACGCCGCCAAAAATCTTCACGAAGGTTTTTCCGAATCCGCCACCAAGGCCTACATCGACTACAACCGCTGCGGCACTCCGCTCAGCGAAATCGTCTCCGAGCCGGACATGCGCACCCCCGAAGAGGCTTACGCCTACCTAACCACGCTTCGCCAGATCATGCTCTACACCGGCGTCAGCGACTGCAACATGGAAGAAGGTTCGCTCCGCTGCGACGCCAACGTCAGTGTCCGCCTCCGCGGCACAAAAGAATTTGGCACCAAAGTCGAAGTGAAAAATCTAAACTCGTTCCGCTTTCTCCAGAAAGCCCTTGAATACGAGATCGAGCGCCACATCGGCGTCCTCGAATCCGGCGGGCGCATCTCCCAGGAAACGCGCCTCTGGAACCAGAACGAATCCGTCACCGTCTCGATGCGCTCCAAAGAAAAAGCCCACGACTACCGCTATTTCCCCGAGCCGGATTTGCTCCCTGTTCACGCAAGCCCAGCCTGGCGCGAAGAGGTTCTCCGCTCGCTCCCTGAGCTTCCCGAAGCAAAACGCAACCGCTTTGCTACCGCATATGGCCTGACGCCCTACGATGCAGAAATTCTGACCACGTCGCAATCGCTCGCCGATTATTTCGAAGCTGTCACCAATGCGGGCGCGCCGCCAAAAACCGCCGCCAACTGGATCCAAACTGAGCTCCTTCGCCGCCTGAACGATTCCGGAAAGGAGATCGAGGCAAGCCCAATCACTCCAGTCGCCCTCGCCGAACTCCTCAAGTTACTCGACTCTAGCAAGCTCACCGCCGCCGTCGCCAAAAAAGTCTTTGCCACTATGTTCGACACGGGCCGTTCACCGGCCGACATCGTCGCCGCCGAAAATCTCGGCGCGCAAGTCGGCGACTCCACGATCGAACAAGCCGTCCGCGAAGTCATCGAAAAAAATCCCGACAACGTAGCCAAATTCAAATCCGGCAACGAAGGCGTCTTCAACTTTTTCGTAGGCCAGGTAATGCGCGCCACACGCGGCCAGGCCAACCCCCAATCCGTCAACGACATCCTGCGCAAGCTCCTCTCCTGAGCCCATTCTTCTCTGCGGGCTCTGTGACCTCTGCCCTGAAATCATGGACACCCAACCGTGGGATCATCCTTCTGAGGATGACCGTTCGACATTCAACGCTCCAGCGACCCTCTATTCCACACTCTCAGAGTGCTGATGCACACTACAGTCCGGAGCGCGATTGGCGATGCTATCTTTCGTTTTTTTAACTCCTGAACCTTGAACTTTTCAACCTTTTCTCTGCTACATTGGAAAGAACAAATGCCGACCGCTTTCATGCTCAAAGCAGGCGACAAAGCCCCCGCATTCCGCTTAAAGAACGACGCCGGCGCCGAAGTCTCTCTCACCGACTTCGCGGGCAAGCGCGTAGTCCTCTTTTTCTATCCCAAAGCCAACACCTCCGGTTGAACGGTCGAAGCGTCCGAGTTTCGCGACGCAAAAAAGCACTTCGACAAGCTGGGAGTGGTAATCCTGGGAATGAGCGCCGACACCGTAAAAGCGCAGGCCAGTTTCAAAACCAAATACAAACTCAATTTCGATCTGCTAAGCGATCCAAAGTTCGAAGCCCTCGAAGCCTACGGGGCCCGCCGCATGAAGAAATTCATGGGCCGCACGTTCCTTGGGATCGTCCGCAGCACCTATCTTATCGGCCCTGACGGCAAACTCGAAAAAATCTGGGACAAAGTCAGCGCCAAAGGCCATGCCGCCGAAGTCTTCGACGAAATTTCGAAAAAAATAATTGCTGCGGTCACCTCGGGAAAAAGGTAGGGTCATCCTTTTTGCCCTGAGCGGCGTGAAGGGCTGAGGATGACCGCTTGCCGGTCGCGCCCGGACTTTGCGAATCATCGTGACGGAGATGGCCGCCCTAAAATTATTTCTTAGCCCCGGTAAATTAGACTTCAAAGCCGGAAGGTAAACTCGTCCGCGCCGTCCGCCTTTGGTTCAATAAAAAGATTGTCAATCAGCCGAGTCTTCCCCACAAAAACCGCCAGCACCGCGTAACAAGGCCGCGCCACTCGCACGACGGACTCAAACGTATCCGCGCTGACGATCTCCGCGTAATCCAGCCGGGCAAGCGGCTCCGCCTCAATCAGCTGTCGCATGACATCCTGCAATTGCAACACGTCGCGCACTCCTGCCGCCAACTCGTCTTTCGCTGCCACGAGCGCCCGCGCCAGTACAGTTGCTGCCGCGCGCTCTTCTCCGCTCAAATAAGCATTCCGCGAAGAAAGCGCCAATCCATCCGCCTCCCGTACAACCGGGCAAACCACAATCTCCGCATCCAGATTCAAATCGCGCGCCATCTCTCCGATAATCCGCACCTGCTGCGCATCCTTCCTTCCGAAATAAGCAAAATGCGGCTGCACAATCTCAAATAATTTCAAAACAACGGTGGAGACGCCGCGAAAATGCCCCGGCCGCGACCGCCCTTCCAGCCGCTCGCTGATTCCTTCGACATTCACATACGTCCGAAACCCATCCGGATAAACATCCGCAGCCTCAGGAGCAAAAAGCACATCGACTCCGGCAGCTCCCAGTGTCTCCGCGTCTTTTTCCAGGTCACGCGGATATTTGTTGTAATCCTCCTTCGGCCCGAACTGTTTCGGATTCACAAACACGGAAGCAACGACCCGCGAGCATTCCTTCCGCGCTCGCGCCACCAGCGCGGTATGCCCCTCGTGCAGCGCCCCCATCGTCGGCACCAGCCCGAGGACAAGCCCCTCCGCCCGCGCCGCCCGCGCGTACTCTTTCATCCAAGCAATGGTCCGAATGATCTCCACGCCGCCCGTGGCACAGACTTCAGTCTGTGCATGCCCACCTTAAACTTTGTAGGGGCGCAGCATTGCTGCGCCCCTACGCCCAAATCCTAACAATAGCTTTGCAATCGAACTATTAAACTCCTCAGCCCCTTCTACGCGCTTGCGGCCTTCTGACGTTCCCGATAGTAATGCATCAAATCCGTGAGGATCGGCTGCGCGCCCATTTGCCGCACGAGCGTGGTCACCTGCCCGCGATGATATGTCGCGTGATTCACCACGTGCTGCATCGACTGCCACAAAGGATTGCTATACACGCCAAATTTCATCGTCTTGTATTCCATCACCCGGTTCAGATCGTCCTGCGTCAGCTTCCCTACGAACGCCATAAGCCGCGCTTCCTGTTCCGCCCACTTCGCGCGAAGACTCTCGACGTCTGTGCACTCCGGCGAATCCGGCAACGACGCCGGCGAACGCCCCTGAAACCGCTCCAGCCAAATCCATTCCGCGCCGCAGATATGCGCCAGCGTATCGCGCACTGACCCAAAGCTCGAACCCATCGGCTTCGTGAACTGCTCGTTCGTCAATCCAGTCGCAGCATCCAGCGACCGGCGATTCGCCCACGCGTTGTAATCATAGAGCGCGCGCATATCTTCCGGCGTCATTTCAACCTCCGCCACCAAAGCTAAAACTCATTTAAGTTCAGTTGTCATCCCGAGCGTAGCGAGGAACCTGCCTTTGTCTTAATTCCCTGCTCCTCGTTCTACCAATCCCCATCTGTATTAACAGGCGCTTCCGCCTCTTCTTTCACGGTCTGCGCCGCATGATACGACTCGCCATCCGTCGGGAACATCCCGCCTCGGACATCGTCGCAATATTCCCGCACCGCCTTCGCAATCATCTTCCCTATATCCGCATACTTCCGCGCAAATTTCGGCGTCTTCCCAAACGTCAGCCCCACCAGGTCATGAATGACCAGAATCTGCCCGTCGCAGTCCGGCCCGGCTCCAATCCCAATCGTAGGAATCCGCAACTCGCGCGTAATCTGCGCCGCAAGCTCTCGCGGCACCGCTTCCAGCACTACGGCAAACGCTCCCGCCGCTTCCACCGCGCGGGCGTCTCGCAACAATTGCTCCGCCGCATCGACTGTCTTTCCCTGCACGCGGTAACCGCCGAGCGCGTTTACCGATTGCGGTGTCAGTCCGACGTGCCCCATCACCGGAATTTCTGCTTCCGTCAGCCGCACAATCAGTTCCAGCCGCCGCTCGCCGCCTTCCACCTTCACCGCTTCCGCGCCCGCTTCCTTCACGAAGCGCACCGCATTGCGCAGCGATTCCGCGGTATCCGCGTGGTAGCTGCCATAAGGCATGTCGGACACTACCAGCGCGCGCCGCGTGCCGCGCCGGACGGCTCGCGTGTGGTGCAGCATCTCGTCGATCGTCACGGGCAGCGTGCTGTCATAGCCCAGCACGACCATGCCGAGCGAATCGCCTACAAGTAGAACATCCACGCCGGCTTCGTCGAGCAGGCGCGCTGTCGGGTAGTCGTAGGCCGTGAGGCAGGTAATCTTCTGCGAATTGGATGGAGAACCTGCAACGGTGGACTTCCGCTGTAGCAAATCGGGCACAGTGATCTTGCCATTGCCCACATTGGGGACAACACTCATGGTGGCCTCCGGTGCCGTCCCTAACCTCAGGATACAGCCCTGTACCTTACATTTGCGGAGGATACCAAATTCTCCCACCGCTGACTATAGGCTGCTGCGATTGCCAAGTTCTCCTTGCATGGGCCAACTGGAAGCCGAAGCTAACGAATGAGAAGTTAACGATAGTGATGGCCCCCCTCCCCCAAGTTTTGCATAAGTGTTGATTCTAGAGACGTTAAAGTTCTTTGTTTTGATACACTTTCAAAAGTGTTGATTCTAAGGGGACTTAGGGGAGCTACTATCGGCAGGATGATCGGTCGGAGGGGGGATCTCAACACAGAGTTCGAGGAGCGTGGAGAGGAGAACAGGGACGGTAACTCAGGAACAGGGACAGGGGAGCACGATGCGGGCAGGTGGCTTGGCCCTTCAAGCCTGCTTTCGCGGCTCAGGGCAAGCAGGGTAGACCCTTCGCTCTTCCGGGCAAGATAGACTGATCCTGAAGGGTTTAGAAGGACGGCGCGACGGGCAATCATATAAGGGGAGAGCGCTCTGGAAGAGTGCTCGCCGGATTATAGAGACTTGCAAACGACTCTTACCGCGAACCTTGATTTCACAGCGGTCAAGCCCGCAATGCTGACCTAAATGGAGGGGATGCAACTGGGGACGCTGAATGCGGCGGTCCAAGGCCGTCGCTGCGTTTCCAATTTGTCCTTAATGAATGGGTTCACAAGTACACTGACGGAAACTCTGGTAGCGCCGCCGAAATCCTTGCTGGGCCCGACCGTGCAAGGGATGGAGCGAGCTTGTTTACTCCAGGGACTGCACTTTATTGCTGGCTGTGCTGCTGGGGGCGCTCCTGGGGAGCGGAGTCGGATTCTTCGGGTTCGGAAGAGGTTTCGGCAAATTGTTCGTGGCCAGAGTGGTCGAGGGCGGGGCGGAAGCGGACGTCGACGGAGAGGCTTTGGCCTGCGCGCCCTTTGTAGACACCGCGAACCGGGGGAACGTCGCCGTAGTCGCGACCGTAGGCTACGCGGATGTGGCGCAGCTCGATGGGATTGCCGAGAGTGGGATCGAAGCCGACCCAGCCCTGGCCGGGAAGGAAGACTTCTGCCCAGGCGTGGGAGGCTTGGCCGCCGATGACTTCTTCTTGTTTGGAAGTGGGGCCGGAGCTGCCGCTGACCAGATAGCCCGAGACATAGCGCGCGGGCAAGCCGCGCATTCGAACTACACCCAATAAGAGATGAGCGAAGTCCTGGCAGACGCCGGCGCGAAGTGTGAGCGAATCGCGGATGGACGAGTGAACGTGTGTGGCGCCCTTCATGTAGACGAAACTTTTGTGAATGAGATCGGAGGCGGCCTGGATGAAGTTTGCTACCGTGCCGTCGGAGGAGTCTTCGGCGGCTTTTGAGATTTCGGCTAATTCGGGAAGGTAGGGCACGTACGCGCTGGCGGCGAGCCAATCGTAGTGTTCTTCGTGGAGTTCGTGCCGCATGGCTTCGAGATCCTTGAGCAACATGCCTCCGGGTTCCGGGGCCGGGGCTTCGTGGACGAGGACAACCGATTCGGCTTCGAAGCGGAGGCGGCGATGATGCGGGAGGATGTTGCTTACGTGAATCCAGTTGCCGTAGCCGTCTTTGTAGCTCGAGACGCGCGACGCGGGGAGAGTGGTGAGGCGGAAGGAGAGACAGCTTTGGCGGTCGTCGTGAATGGGACGGAGGCGGACTTCGTTGTAGCTTTCGTAGACGGGGCCGTCGTAGAGAAATTCGGTGGCGTGGAGTAAGTGATAGCGATTCATGCGATGGCCGCGTAGTAGAAGTAGGTACGAGCGATAACTTCGCCGATGGTGTTGAACATCTGGATTAGGCCCGTGAGGTAGCCGTGAAGGCCGCCGCGGAGGATGTCGTCAATGCGATCGTAGCGGAGGCCTTCGAGAACTTTGCCGGTTAGGCGCTCGGCTTCGTTGGCGTAGGAGCCGGGGCCGGTGTTGCTGATGGCGCGGAGGCCTGCTTGCATTTCCGTGACGCAGAAGCGGATGGAGCGCGGGTGCTGGGAGTTGAGGATGAGCATTTCGGCTACGCGGGCTGGATCGATTGGCGAATGATACTGGCGGTGGTAGGCCTCGTAGGCGCCTACGGATTTCAGAACGGCCATCCATTGATGGCTGTCGGGTGTGCCGCCGATAGTCGAGAGCGCGAGAAGATTGCGGTATTGGACGTCGACTAAGCGGGCGGTCATTTCGGCGCGCTCGAGTGCCCAGCCTACGCGGAGAAAATCCCAGCCTTCATCGTGCGGAAGAGTGGCGTCGGTGACGCCGTGAAAGCGGTGGCTGCCGAAAATGACGCGGCCGCAGAAACGGTGCGGGCCGGCGGCAGTTTCTTCTTTTGGATCGAAAGTGCCCAGCGTGAAGTAGAGGCCGTTGAGGTCTTCCCACATTTCGCGGGAGATACGGTCGCGGATTTTGCGGGCGTTTTCGCGAGCTTTGGTGATGCATTGCATGATGGAGCTGGGATTGTCCTGATTAAAAGCCAGAAATTCGAACACGTTGTGTGCGTTGGCTTCATTGTAGAGCTGGCGGAAAAGAGTTTCCTCGCCAGCCATCGAAAGAATCGGATCCCAGCGGAGACCGTAGCGTTTCTGCGCTTGCTCTAGAAGCGTGTGGAAGGTTACGTCGAGAATGCGCGCGGTGTCTTCGGCGCGTCCTGTGTAGCGCGCGAGCCAGAAGAGAGAATCGGCGATGCGGCTGAGCATGTCAGCACTCTCCTCGGAGGACCCAGGTGTCTTTGCTGCCGCCGCCCTGCGAAGAATTGACGACTAAAGAGCCCGGTTGTAAAGCGACGCGAGTCAGGCCGCCGGGGACTATCGTCACTTTTTGGCCGTCGTAGAGGCAGTACGGGCGGAGATCCACGTGGCGGCCTGCCATGCATTGAGCGGCGGAATCGTACGATGGGACGACCGAGAGCGGAACGATGGGTTGAGCGATGTAGTTGCGCGGCTCGGACATGATGCGTTCGCGGAAGGCTTCGATTTCTGCGCGGGCGGCGCTGGGGCCCATCAACATGCCGTAGCCGCCGGATTCGCCGACGCTTTTTACGACCAGTTTTGGGAGATTGGTCAGGACGTGAGAGAGATGGTCGGAGCGATCGCAAAGGTAAGTTTCTACGGAGCGGAGGATTGGATCTTCGCCGAGATAGTATTTTATGAGAGTGGGCACATAGGCGTAGATGGCTTTGTCGTCGGCGACGCCGTTGCCGGGGGTGTTGGCAAGGGCGATGTTACCGGCGCGGTAGGCACCCATTAGTCCGGGGACGCCTAGCATGGAGTCGGAACGGAAGCAGAGAGGGTCGAGGAAATCGTCGTCGACGCGGCGGTAGATTACGTCGACCCGTTTGAGGCCGTAAATCGTTTTCATGTAGACGACTACGCCGTCGACGATGAGGTCGCTGCCTTCGACGAGTTCGATGCCCATCTGTTGAGCGAGGAAGCTGTGCTCGAAATAGGCGCTATTGTGAATGCCGGGAGTCAGGAGGACGATTTGGGATTCGGATTCGCCGCGCGGCGAAAGCATACGCAGGATGCGGGAAAGCTCCGCGGGGTAGTGGGCCACGGGGAGGACTTCGTGTTCGTGGAAAGCTTCGGGAAAGGTGCGGGTCATGACCAGGCGATTTTCGAGGACGTAAGAGATGCCGCTGGGAGTGCGAACATTGTCTTCGAGAACGTAGAACTCGCCGGTGGAGGAGTCGCGAACGAGGTCGATGCCGCAGACGTGGGTGTAAATGCCATGGGGGACTTCGAGGCCGATCATTTCGCGGCGGAAGTGACGACACGAATAGACGAGCGAAGAGGGGATTTTGCGGTCCTTGAGGATGAGTTGCTTGCCGTAGACGTCTTGAAGGAAGAGATTCAGGGCAACGACGCGCTGAGTGAGGCCGGCTTCGATGTGGGCCCATTCGGATTGAGGGAGGATTCGGGGGATGAGGTCGAAGGGGAAGAGGCGCTCAGTGCCGCGGCCGTCGCTGTAGACAGTGAAAGTGATGCCCTGGAGGAGAAAAGAAAGGTCGGCTAGCTTGCGGCGTTCTTCGAATTGGGAGGGAGCCATGCCACCTAGTTTTTCGAGGAGGCGGGCATAGTGAGAACGTGCTTGCCCCTGCGAGGAGAACATCTCGTCATAGAAAGGACCTGCCGTATAGCCGGAAAAGAGGCCTCGGTCTAGGCACATGGGCGCCGCCGTCATCGGGAGACAATAGCAACATCGAGATAGGAGTGTTCACCTAAAAAACGCATTTCATGAATTGGAAAAATGGCTGGAGTTTGGGCATTGGAAGCCTTAGGGGGCTGTTTTAGGGACGAGTGGGTTTGACTAAGGGAGTCTGACTTCGACTACGCGGCCAGGCAGGATAGTGAGGAGAGCTTGAGAACAAGCTGGCATCGGGGGCAACAGATCCTTCATACGGTTCGATTTCGCGAAGAGAATCAGAATCGAGATTTGTCGACCGGTCATATTCTGCTGGTACTTGATATTCCGTTGAACTTTTCTGGCACGTACACACTTGCAGCCATAGTTTTTCTCTCCCTTAAGAACGGACTACCGCGTGAAGACGGATGAAATGTCGAGCGAATCTTTCTGGCTTAAAGAAAGGTGGGAAAGGAGGAGACCGGAGCAACACCGGTCTCCCCGCCGTGAGTGGAGCTAACGCTTGATTTGAGGAGAAGCGGTCTGGAGAGTGGCGATTAGATCGTGAGCCGCCGGCGGAGCAGAATAATCCGATTGACGGACAATCTCGCGCGCTTTTTCCGGCGTGCCGTAGAGCTTGCGATTGCCTGCATCATCGGGACGCAACGTCGAGCCTTCCAGGGAAACTCCGGCAAAGACGCCGCGGGCGCGGGAGTAGCTCAGAACTTCAGCGCGCATGTAGGCGTCTGAATCGGCTTCCGCGGAACGTCCTTTGGGTCCGGCGGCGATGGATGCGTCGGCACCCAGCTTGACTTTGCTATGCAAGAGACTGCTGGCGGCGCGATCGTTCATAAGAAGAAAGACAAAATCAGTAGCTTCGCCGCCAATCTGGAAACCAAAGCTGCCGCCTTCGAGCGCGTACATAGCGGGCGCGCCCCAGGGGCCGGTGAAATCCTTGCCAGTGCGGCAGACCATGGTGCCGCGGCCGTAACTGCCACCGACGACGAACGCAGCCTTCAACACCGAGGGCATCACGACGACGCAGCGTGCTTTGTCGAGAAGATCCCGGGGAATGTCGTCGGGAACGTTGAGGATTTCCTGCATGACCTTCCCTGAGTTCTGAAGACGGTCGTCTTCCGCTTTCTCACTGGTTGGACTTTTTGCGAACGAGAGTGAACTGAGAGAGAGCAAACCCGCGGCAATGATCGAACAGCTTCGTGTGTATCTCATTTTTGTGCGCCTCCATGCGCGAATCACGATTGTGTTGCTGCCAACTTCACGGCTTCTCGAATGGATAGATTCTCCGAGATTTTTTGGGTCCCGCGGTTAGATGGGCAACTTTGCGGCCAGAGCTGCTATGAATTTCATAAGGAGTTGAAAATTCAATTGGATAGAGGGCGGAATGCGAACGGGCGCGGGAGAAAAATCAAACCGGGAAGTGTGTAGTTTCTTCCAGATCGCCGGAGTTCTTGCGTGCAAAAATACATCGTTTGTTGTAGGTACTAGGACCGCCTGAAGGGAGGGCGCTAATAGTGCAGCGATTTTTAGTTGTGACGTTATGAATGTGATAAAGAGTGGGCTAGCCGAGGCGTTAGCCATGCGCAAATGGGGAATCGTGGTTACGGGATTTTATGCGGTGATCCTGCTCGTTCTCATTGTGCCGGGGGCGATGTCTCTTGGAGGGGGTAATCTTTCGACCTTGTCCGGGCTGATCGATGGCGTGAAGGACGTGTACAGAGATTGGACATTTTGGATTTTGGCGGCGGCTGTTATCGGGAGTCAGGCGCTGCTGCTGTTCTTGTCCGTGGATACGTCGCAAAAACGGCTCAAGCCGCGCGCGCACATTCTGATTTCGTGCGCCGTAGCGGGGATACTGACGGCGCTTCTGACTTCCGCGGTGATCTGGGGGCTGGGATTTGCTGCCGGCGGCGACAAATTCTGGGATCGTCTATTCGATAAGGGAGCGGATGTTTTTCTTTTCTGGGGAGGGTTGTGGCTGGCGTGGGGAGTGATTTTCTACCTTTATTTCAGGAAATCCTCGGCGGTTGTGAATCAAACGGTGTCGTGGCTGCTGAAGGGCAGCATTCTGGAATTGCTGATTGTCGTGCCATGCCACGTCATTGTGCGGCGGCGTCATGATTGCTCCGCGCCGGCCGCGACGAGCTTTGGCATCGCTACCGGGATTGCCGTGATGTTGCTGTCCTTTGGTCCGAGCGTGTTGTTCCTCTACAAAAAGCGGTTGGATGAGTACGGGGCACGTAAATCCTCAACATAAGCACGACATGAGCACCTCTCGGCTGAGCCCGGCTGCATGGCGAATGCCTTGCATGGGCGCGAGCTTGCCCATATACTTCGCGGCGCTGGGCGCGGGTGAAACGAATGTTTCATGTCAGGGGAGGTTCTCCAGTGACGAGATCGCGGATACATAAAATGGTGCGGGGAATAGTTGTCCTTGCGGGCGTGATCGGGGTGATCGCAAGCGGACAGAGTGCGAATGGGCAGGATGCAGCGGCGAAGAGCAAGGATGGGAAGAAATTGTTTGGGTCGGCGGACGCCTTGCGAGTGGCGCGAGTGAGTTCGCCGCGGATTTCGCCCGACGGAACGAGAGTGGCGTATCTGGTGGCGGAGAATTCGACGGAGAAGGATAAGGACACTTGGAAGTCTGTGACGCATTTGTGGGTCGTGCCAGTGGTCGGGCCGTCGACGGCGGCGCGACAATTTACGCGCGGAGAGAAGAGCGTGTCGAATCTGGCGTGGTCGCCAGACGGAAAGCTGCTGGCGTTTACGATGGATGCGGGAGATGAGAAGGATGCGAAGCCGCAGGTGTGGTTCATTTACGCCGATGGAGGCGAGCCATGGCAGGTGACCAGGCACAAGAGTGGAGTGCGGGGCTTCGAATATTCGCCGGATGGGAAGACGCTGTTGCTAACGGCTACCGTTGCGCCGAGCGAAGAGGAAGAAAAGCGCGGGAAGCAGAAAGATGACGCGGCAGCGGTGGACCACGATTTCAAGATGGCGCAACTCTGGACTTGGAACATCGCGACAAGCGAGGAAAAACAGATCAGCAAAGGGGATTTCACAGTGAGCGAGGCGCGGTGGTCGCCGGATGGGGCGCGCGTCACATTCACAACGAATCCTACACCGTTGCTCGATCAGACCAGCATGCAGACGGCTTGGGTGATGGACGTGGCAAACGGCACCCCGAAAAAGGTGGCGGATTCTGGCGCGGCAGAATGGACGCATGGAGCGCGATGGTCGCCGGACGGAAAGTCGATCGCGTTTCTAGGAACCTCGGGGATGCTGATCTATAAGCAGAATCTTTTTGTGGTGGGCGCTGACGGGGGATCTGCCAAGAAGTTGAGCGGATCGTTTGAATTCAATTCCGGCGAGCCGAACTGGTCAAAGGATGGGAAGACAATTTATTTCAACACGGACGACCACGAGTCAATGCGCGTGTTCGCGGCGGAAGTGTCGTCCGGCACAGTAAGAGCGATGACGAAGGAAGGATCCGTGGTGAACATCGCCGGAATCGGCGACGACGGAAAGACGGCCGTGGGAACGTGGAGCGATCCGACGCATCCGGAGGATGTTTACCGCAGCGATTTGAGTTTCGGAACGCTGGAGAAGATCACGAACCAGAATGCGTGGCTGGGCGACTATGCGCTGGCGGCGACGGAAGTGGTGAAGTGGAAGAGCAGCAAGGACGGGCTGGAGATTGACGGGATCGTGACGAAGCCGGTGGATTGGGACGGAATGAAGAAAGTTCCCTTTTTGCTGAATCCGCATGGTGGGCCGACGGGAGCTTCGCTGCTGAATTTCAACCCGACCGAACAAATCATGGCGGCGAACGGGTACATGGTGCTGGAGCCGAATTTCCGCGGGTCTTCCGGGCGCGGCGAGAAATTTGCCACGGCGAATCAGAACGATTGGGGAGGCGGCGACTACAAGGATGATATGAGCGGCTTGCAGGCGATCGTGGACAAGGGCTGGGCCGATCCGGAGAGGCTGGGCGCGTTTGGATGGTCCTACGGCGGTTACATGACGATGTGGATTGATACTCAGACTGATAAATTTAAGGCAATTTCGCCCGGGGCGGGGTTGCCCAATCTTATTTCCATGTATGCGCAGACCGATATTCACAAGTACTTGACGGAGTTTGAAGGAATGAAAACACCGTCCGAAAATTATCAGGAGTATTGGGATCATTCGCCGATGAAGTTCATCAACAACGTGAAGACGCCGACGATGATTCTGCACGGGCAGGCAGATACGCGTGTGCCGATTCCCCAGAGCGAGGAGTTCTACCGGGCGCTGACGGACAGGCATGTGCCGGTGGAGTATGTGACTTACCCGCGGGAGAACCATGGGTTTGTGGAGCCGCGGCATATTCAGGACCGGTGGCAGAGGTACCTGGTGTTTTTTGGAAAGTATTTGAACAATCCGCCGGTGACGGAACCGAAGGCGGTGGTGGAACGGTTGAGCAAGGACCTGCCGCAGTAGAACAGAGGAACGCTACGCGGGAGATTTGCGACGAAAGATTTGCGGGACGAATTCGAGCGCGCTGGCTTCGGCGGCGGCGATTTGAATTTGAAACTGCATGACTTCAGGGGCGATGGGATTCTGGTATTCCGTGAGACATTCGAGGAAAACGTCATCCAGTGATGTAGTGCTGGTGCGCACCTGGCGATAAACTTTCATCACCAACGCTTCGGCCGCGCCGGGAGTCAGCAGTGAGGGAATGCAAGATTGCAGGGAAGCGAACGAGTCTTCTTTGATGGCGAGACCGCGCTTGGCGCACAACATACGCAGCAAATCAAAACCTTCTCGAGGAGTGGTGGTTGGAAATAGGGGAATCTTCAGGTCCACGCGACCTGGGCGTTTTAGATCGACTTCGATCAGGTCCGGGCGGCTGGAGGCCAGGACCCAAATAACCTTGCCGCGGTTGGCGCTGTTGCCCATTTCTTCCGCAAGCATCGAGTAGATGCGGCCACCGACCCCAGAATCACCGCTCGAGCCATCGCGGCGCCCAAGGGCCTGGTCGGCTTCGTCAATGAAAACGTAGCAGCGGCCCAGCGCGTGAATCAGGCGGAAGATTTTTTCGAGATTGCCCTCGCTGCTGCCGACCCATTTATCGCGGACATTTTTCATTTTGACGATGGGGACGTTGGCTTCTCCGGCGAGGCATTCGACGAGGAACGTTTTGCCAGTGCCCACCGGGCCGCAAAGCAAATAGCCCTTCGGAAGAGCCGCGGTGTCGTTCTTTTTCCAGAGATCGATGTCCTGGCGAAACCAGGCTTTGATTTTTTCGAGGCCGTAGAGATCGTTGAGTGTTCGCTGGGTCTCGATGAATTCGATCAGGCCGCTAGTATCTCTTTCCACCAAATCTTTTTTTAGCTTGGAGAGATCGCCGGCTACCAGGTGTTCTTTGCGATGCTCTTTGGTTTTGATGACGCTTTCGAGGGCGCCGAGAGTTGTGCCCGCCAACTGTTCCGCGACCGCCGGCAAGTCCGCGGCCATATCGGCGAGAGAAACTGGAAAAGAAGGCGCCATGACGCGGAAGCCATCGAGAAGCTGGCTGGAGGATGGAAGATCGATGCGAATCCTGGCGATGCGTGGATTATTTACGATGAGAGGATGAAGGTCATTCAAATTCTCGGAGAAGAAACGTTGCAAGCGCGTGGCCTGAGAGAAGGCTTTCATTGGACCAGTCGCGGATTAGCGACGCCAGGGCGTTGAGGTCGTAATCCAATCCGCCTTGCAAAGCGGGGACGAGGAGATCAGCGTTCTTGATGATGCAGCCGAGTTGCACAGCGGGCTGATTGAGGCGGGTGAGATTCGCGCAGTAGCGGAAATAGCGCGTGAGGGTTTCTACGGCGGGGCGAGGGGCTTTCCAATCCTTCTGGCTTTCCTGAAAATGCGGCCACTTGGAAAACATCTCGGGCCCTTTTTCGACGCGGATGCCGTTGCCAAGGTCGTAGCTGAGAACCACGTCGAAGCCCGAGAGCAATACGCCGAGGAGAAAATCGGAAAGACCGCCGAGGCGCGGACCGTACGCGCCGGGCAAAACCATGCGATCGCTGATGTTTCCGTAGATGACGAACTGGCTCGCGGCATTGCTTTCGTAAGATTCGGCGATGGCACGGGCCCAGGGAGGAAGCGCGGTAGATGGATCGCGAGGCGCGGCAGCTGGGGGACTTGGCATAGGAGAACTCATCAGGAGTGCTCCGCGGTTGGCGTTTTCGCGATGGCGCGAGTTTTGCCGTAGTCGCGGTCGAGATCGGCGACGGTGGATTCGGCGTCGCCGAACATTCCGCCGCTGACGAGATCGCTGGCCAGCTCAATATCAGTCGAGATAGTTTGCGGCTTTCCCTGCATTGCGGCGTTATCGAGAATGAGATCTACTTGCGATTCGACGCGCGTGAGATCGCTTTCGACTTCTTCGAGAGACTGTTCGCGGCGATGAATGTTGTCGAGACGCCGCTTCAAAATGTCGAGGGTCGCGGCTTTGGACTGGCGAAGCGCGGCCGATTCGCTCGTATCCTGAAGCTGGCCTTGAATGGACTTAATTTTTTGTCGAGACTTTCTGGAGTATCTTCCGTGCCGGCGGTCAGCAGGTGATAGCGCGCGATGAGCAGCTTGAGGTAGACCCACTTGAGATTTTCGAGTGCGTCGCGGCTGGTATCGATGAGGAATTCTTCGGCCTGGGCGTTGCGGTAGACTTCGAGAACTTTGTCGCAGCGGCGATCGAGGTTTGCCAGCCGCGATTGATATTCCGAAGGCAAAAGCTTCACGAGCGAGGAGCGTTTTGATTGGGAGTCGCCGGAGGAGAGCTGCTTGTCTTCCGCCTCGACCACGGGCTAATTCATTGTACCGATTTCCTCGCGATTGCAAAGCGCCAAACCCGGCAGGCAGTCCTCAATATGAATGTGGTGTGAACGCGTCACTTAGGGAGGAATTCCGCGGTCTCGTCAGAGCGAAGACCTTGAGTCGCGGCTTCATCGATAATTTGGCTCCCCGGGCTAGATTCGAACTAGCAACCCTTCGGTTAACAGCC